>ERZ887851.6-NODE-6-length-217373-cov-15.705666_pt1 | contig 217373 bp, 193 predicted proteins | sample MGYA00521100_ERZ887851 | MGnify/ENA primary metagenome ERZ887851 (study PRJEB32303, sample SAMEA104408602) | aquatic metagenome | biome: Brackish water; feature: Pelagic; material: water | place: Baltic Sea | collected 2014-06-06T16:11:00 | depth 11,444 m ... | reverse complement strand
CTAAGAAAAAAGCAGCGGAAGATGCCGCGAAGAAGAAGGCTGCCGAAGAAGCTGCCAAGAAAGCCCAAGAAGACGCAAAGCGCAAAGCTGCAACAGATGCTGCAAAGAAAAAGGCAGCGGAAGAAGCTGCGAAGAAGAAAGCTGCAGAAGAGGCTGCCAAGAAAAAGTTAGAAGAAGAAGGTGGAGGTGAAGAGACGCCTGAAGAAACACCAAAGCCAACATCGGGTCGTGCTGGTGGAGGTGGAAAATAAGTCAACTTCTAGATATAATTTGAACCGCTCTAAATTCATTGGATTTTGGAGCGGTTTTTTTTTGACCTAAAACGCTTCTTAATCACAGGTAAGATAAGAAATGCAGAAGTTTGCTAAAATGAATTCATCTAACTATATTCGCAAACTCATTTAAGCAAAAAAAATGGCATTAATAGGTAAAATTCGTGAGAAATCATGGCTACTTCTGATCGTAGTTGGAGGAGCTATCGTGGTATTTATTTTCACATCGCAAGGCCCTAATTTTGGTGGTGGCCCTGAGGAAGAGTACGGAATTGGATTGATTTACGGTGAAAAAGTAGATCAGCAAGCGTACAATCAGCTAGTTAACGAAAAGGAAGAAATTGCCATTCAAAATGCTGAAAGATCTGGACAGCCTAAACAACCGGTCAATCAAGATGCCGTATGGCGAGAATTCATAGAGGAAAAAATTCTTGAAAAGGAATATGAAGCTCTTGGAATCAATGTAAGCGAAAATGAATTCGATGCATACTTGTATGGACGTAATGGATTCGCTCCACCTTCAGACTTGCAAAATGCATTTAAAGATGAGGCTGGAAATTTCGATCCAAAAGCGTTGGAGCAACAAATCGAGCAATTAAAAGGTTCGGATGATCCAGAAATGAAAAAGGCTTGGGAAAGAAGTAAGGAGTTTTACATGGCCCAAAGAAAGCGTCAGAAGTATTATGACATCCTTGATCAAGGAATTTACGTGACTTCTTTGGAGGCAAAGCAAGAATATGTTGCGGCGAACGAGAAAAAGTCAATCAGTTTTGTTGTCTTGAATTATGGGAGTATTCCAGATTCAGACATTAAAGTTGACGACAAAAAATTGAAAGCGTACTTTAACAAGCACAAAAACGAAGCAAAATACATCAACCGCGTTTCCTCTCGTGTTGTTCGTTGGTCGGAAATTACAATCGAACCATCGAAAAAAGACACTGTAGACTTCAATGAAGAAATTGAAACTCTGAAAAACAAGTTGACGAAAACCAAGAAAGATTCTTTGTTCGTTATGAGTGAAGCAGATTCGAAAGTATTCTCAACAAAACTTGGTTACCGTCCTGAAGGATCGCAAAACCAAATGGCGTCTCAGGGGTTCGTTTACCCAATTGCGATGGATAGCACATTTAGGAATTCGAAGGTCGGCGACGTAATAGGACCTTACCAGCAAAACGGAGCAACGAAAGTTGCAAAGGTTGTTTCGAAAGGATCATTGTTCTCTGTTCGTCACATACTGATTGGTGGAAATCGTGCAGATTCTTTAGCTGTAGCGAAAGCTCAAAAAACAACGGATTCTCTTATGCCGTTGATCAATAAAGATAACTTCGAGCAGTATGTAACCGATTTCAGCACGGACCAAGGTTCTTTAGAAAAAGGTGGAAAATACGAGAACTTCATTTCAAATGAAATGGTTCCAGAATTCGAAGAATTTGCAAAAACACAGCCGATCGGAAAAATTGGATATGTTCAAACAGATTTCGGATTCCACATTATGGAGGTGTTGGATCGTGAAGAAAATGTTGTTCCGAACCTTGCTGTGATTGACAGAACTTTAAATCCAGGTGCAGAAACGTTAATTGCATTGGAAAAAGATTCCTACGATCTACTTTCTAAAATGTACAAGAAATTGGATGCAACTAAAAACGATTATCGTAAGGTAGCCTTGTTCGATACAATAGCGAGCCGCAAAGATATGTTCGTTCGTTCACTGACGATTCAAGATGAGAATCCAAAAATCACAGGTTTCTCAAGCGCTTATGCTGAGAATGAATTATTCAAATTAGCCTTCAACAAAGAAGCTAAAGTGGGTGATTTGATTAGCTCACCGTTAAAAGATGGTGAGCGTTGGGTAGTTGCTATTCTTGCGGATATTCGAATAGAAGACAAAGCGACTTTTGAGAATGCAAAAGCTACAGTTAAGTCGGAATACATTAAGGAGCAAAAAGCATTAAAGCTAATGAGTAAAATGCGCGGTAAATCTTTAGAAGCAATAGCAACAAATGAAAATGTTTCTATCATTCCAGCTGAGGTTACATTTGCACAGTCGACATTGGGTAAAATAGCTTCTGAACCTAAAATTGTAGGGGCACTTTTCTCAGGTTTGAAAGATGGAAAGATGACACAACCGTTAAAAGGAAATGCTGGTGTATATGTTGTTCGAGTTGAAAAAACGAGCCGTGCACCGCAAACGGCAGATTACTCAAAAGAAAAAGATCAACTTCTTGGAAGTCGAAGATCAAGCGTTGGTTCATCTGCATTAGCAGGTTTGAAAGAAATGGCTGAGGTCGTTGATAACAGAAAGTTCTATGAGATTAACCTTCGTCGTTAATTGAATAAATTATTTAAAAAAAAATCCCTGGCACTTGTGTCAGGGATTTTTTGTTTTTAGTTATTCCGTGCTTCAATCTATTTAATTTGCCCGAAGCAACTGGAAGCGTTTTCCTGCAATTTCTTCAACAATACCACTTAACTTTAACTGAAGCAATTCAACTTGCAATAGAGAAACAGGAAGTGCCAATCTTGCCGCCAAGACATCGAGCTCTATTTTCGGACTGCGATTTAACTCCTCCGCTATTTCTTGTTGAGCGTCCGATAACTCGGGGAAACATTCAAATTGGTGTTCTTTTGAACTTACGGAAGAAGAGTCCCATTGCATAGCAGCTAAAAATTCTGTTGGGTTTTCAAGCAAGTGCGATTTTGATGCTGCGATCAATGCGTTGCAGCCCTGCGATGTTTCGGTATATATGGGGCCTGGAAAGGCAAAAACATCTCTATTATAGCTATTTGCAATTTGAGCTGTGATGAGTGATCCACCCTTAAGTTTGCTTTCTACAACAATTGTAGCATCGCACAAACCGGCGACAATACGATTTCGTTTCGGAAAGTTTTCTCTATCCGGATTTGTTCCAGGAATGAACTCTGTAAGCAAGCCTCCAGAATCCACCATTTTGCTTGCCAGATTGTTGTTTTTAGATGGATAAATTCTATCAAGTCCGTGTCCAAGAACGCCAATTGTAGGTATACCAAACTCTACACAATAGCGATGCACATACGAGTCAATGCCCAGAGCGAGCCCACTGACTACGACGATGTTTCTACCTTCAAATGAGGCAATCAAATTGCGGCAAATTTCGCGACCATATTCTGTAGCGGCACGGGTGCCAACTATGGCTACAAATCGTGCATTGTTTAAGTTAATATTCCCTTTAAAAAAGAGCTGCGTCGGAGCGTCAATGCATTGGTTGAGTCTTCTTGGAAATTTTGAATCTGAATAGAAGAGTGATTGCACATTTGTTTTTTGATGAAACGCAATTGTTTTGTCGGCAATTTTAAGTGCTTCTTCTCGCTGAAGTTCATGGAAAAATTGGGGTTTTAACCCTGTTAATTTAGAAAGTGACGAGGCAGATTCAGTAAATAATACTTCTAAGGAATCAATGTGATCCATGAGCGTGCGGGTTTTTCTTGGACCAATCCCGCGAAGCAACGCTAAGGCTATTTGATAGTGTAGGTAGGTGTAAATCAAAATAATTGGTATTTTAGGATACTTTAATATACGAAATCTACACATGAAATTCCTACTTCTCCTACTATTTTTATACCCGTGTGTCTCATGGTCACAAGTTGAGGGAACAATCATTGAAAAAGAAACCTCAGAGCCCATTTATGGCGCCAAGATTGTTGCCAGCACAGGTGAAAAGGCACTAAGCGATTTAGAAGGAAACTTCACCATCAACCCTGCTTCTTACCCAGTCACATTGGTTATTTCAGCACAAACATTTGACACCGACTCCTTGATTATTGAGCGTGCGGGAAAAATTCAAATTCGCCTAGGAAAACCTCAAGAGTTGACAACTGTTGTGGTAACTTCTGGAAGACGTGGACAGGATGTTGAAGATGTACCAATTTCCATGGAAATTTTAAAGCCCGAATTAATAGACAATAAAGGCCTTGCCAATTTAGAAGAGGCGGTTGATCAAAGTCCAGGAGTTTATGCCATGGATGGACAGGTGAGTATTCGAGGAGGAAGTGGATTCGCTTACGGTGCGGGAAGTCGTGTTTTACTTTTGTGGAACGGAATACCAATTATTTCTGGTGATGCTGGAGATGCAAAATGGAACGCAGTGCCGATGGAAAGTGCTTCACAGGTGGAAGTTTTGAAAGGAGCTTCGTCCGTTCTCTACGGAAGTGGTGCTTTGAATGGAATAATATCTTTAACCGAACGTTTACCGACGTTGGATGGAGAAACAAGAGTTAAAGTTCAAAGCGGTATTTACGACAATCCTCGGCGTTCTTCACTTCAGTGGTGGTCTACACCTCCGACGTTTCATCAGGCAGAAGCTTTTTACGGGAAAATGTATAAAAATGTGGGCTTCTCAGTTGCTGCAAATGGTTACTCCAATCCTGGATATAAGCAAGGAGAGCAAGAAGATCGAGGAAGACTCAGTGGAACATTTTATTTCAGACCAGAAAAAATGAAAGACCTGAAAGCGGGCTTTTCTACCAATATTCAGTTTCAAAAAACAGCAAATTTTATTATTTGGGAAAGTGATTCATTCGCATATACCCCAAGTGGAGGTGCGGATACTACATTGGAGGAGTCAACGCTGACGTACCAAAATGGCATTCGATTCAATATTGATCCTTATGTGAAATACGTGGATAAGAACAGAAATTTGCACGTTCTCAAAACAAGATATTATCTTGTTAAAAATGATAATATCACAAATAAAGGGCAATCGTCGACATCAGCGGTAAGCTATGCTGATTATCAGTTCCAGAAGAAATGGGGTGCTAAAACAGTGTTAACGAGTGGTTTCTCCTACATCAGAAATGATGTGGTCTCGACGCTATTTGACAATCACTTCTCGAACAATGCGGCACTCTACAGTCAAATAGAATACAGCTTGGATAAGCTTGACTTAACCGGAGGTGTTCGAATGGAATATTTTGATCAAGATGGGATTCAAGGTGACTCTGAGCTACGACTTGGTCAGGACTCTGCTTCGACGACGCTACCTGTATACCCAATTGTTCGGTTGGGAGCACATTATGAGCTTGCCAAGCATTCCCACCTGAGGGCTTCTTTTGGTCAAGGAATTCGTTATCCTGCAGTAGCAGAGCGTTATGTTAACACCAATGTTGGTTCTTTAAATGTTTTTGCGAATCCAAATTTAACGAGAGAAACGGGCTGGGCTGCAGAAATCGGGTTTAAGCAAGGGATTAAAATTGGGGAGAATTGGCTCGGCATGCTAGATGTTGCTGGTTTTGTCAATCAATACAATGACATGATGGAATTTACATTTGGTGTTTTCAACCCAGAAACGAGTGAGCGCCTTGATCCAAATGATCCAGATTACAACCAACAAATTGCCGCTATTCTCGACCCAAGTACTGGATATACAGTGAATGATATTTTTGGATTCAGTGCAGAAAACTCTGAGACAGCACGTATTATGGGTGCAGAAGTATCGTTTAATAGTCAAGGTAAAATTGGTGAAGTGAAATTGACCAGCCTTCTTGGGTATACGTATATGCTTCCTAGAACATTGAATACAGACTCGGCTTATGTGTCAACGTTTTCAAGCTATGAATATGATAACACCACAAATACAGCAACGTATGATCCGACATTGAAATACAGATTTAACCATTTGGTTAAAGCAGATATTGAAGCAGAGTGGAAAGGAGTTTCTCTTGGAGTTTCTTGTAGGTACAGTAGCAATATGAAAAACATCGACGCGATTTTTGAAAATGAGTTATTGCCAGGACTTTATATTCTTCCTGGCCTAGAGAGTTATCGAGAGCGCTTTGATAAAGGGAATTTGGTTTTTGATGCGCGTATTGGATATTCCTTTTTGAAGCACTACCGTGTTGGGTTTATCGTAAATAATTTTCTTAACAATGAATATTCTACGCGTCCTGGAGATGTTCAAGCGCCAAGAAACTTTATTTTGCAGCTTCAAATGAAATTTTAACTCATGAAAGCAATTGGAATTATTCCAGCGCGGTACGCATCTTCTCGATTTCCAGGAAAACCATTGATTGACTTGAAAGGAAAATCAATGATACAGCGTGTATACGAGGGTGCTTCCAAATCTCAACATTTGAACGAAGTAATCGTAGCTACAGATGATCAGCGCATTTTTAATGAAGTGAAATCATTTGGTGGACTTGTGCGGATGACTTCGGAGTCACATGTTTCGGGAACAGATCGATGTGGGGAGGTTGCAAAGGAGTTTAACGCGGACATTGTCGTAAACATTCAAGGAGACGAACCCTTGGTGGATGCCCTCCAAATTGATGCTTTATGCGAAGCTTTCAAAGATGAACATGTAGACATTGCCACGCTAGGACATTCTGAAGTCACTGCGGCGGATAGAGAAAACCCCAACCGTATAAAACTCGTAATTGATAAAAATAAAAATGCGCTCTACTTTTCGAGAAATGAGATTCCTTCCACTCAAAGAGCTTCCGACACTCAGGTTTCTCAATATCCTTTTCTACGACACATTGGCTTGTACGCCTACCGAGGTTCCGTTTTGAAAGAGCTAGTTGAACTAGAACCGTGTCCTTTGGAGTTAATAGAATCTTTGGAGCAATTGCGCTGGCTTTTCAATGGCTATACAATTCGTGTGATCGAGACCACTATCGAATCTCCCAATATAGACACCCCAGAAGACGTCGAAAAAGTACTTCCGTTTCTGTAACTTCAATCAAACCCACGCGTATACATGGATAAAAGGTACAATTTCCTTACTTTTGTAGATATGGTAACGGTTGAACAACTTATTGGTAATCTGCTTCTTCGGCACAATTGTGTGATCATTCCCTCATTCGGTGGATTTGTCGCAAAACCGATTTCAGCGCGTATCGATTACGAAAAGGGAACCATGCTTCCTCCTGGGAAGTCATTGCTTTTCAACCGCCAACTAATCAATAACGATGGACTATTAGTTTCAGAGTACGCACATTCAAACCATGTTTCTTTTGACGAAGCACAATTAGAGGTAACATCTTTGGTTAAGTCTTGGGGAATGACACTTCAATCTGGAGGCCGTATTGAAATTGATAATGTCGGGAATCTCTTCTTTGATGAAGAAAGTAACATCTGTTTTGAGCAGGATCGATTTTGTAATTTATTGCTAGAGTCGTTTGGTCTTGGAACGGTACACTTCTTATCAGAAGAGGATGTTCAAATTGTAGAAAAGCGTATTTCGCCTGTAGTAACTGAGGCAGCGCAAGACACTGTTGAAACTGCGAAGGAGCGAAAAGTGGCCGAACCAACAATCGTTGCGATTAAAACGCGTGAAGAGAAAAAGGAAACGCCCATCATACCCATTGAGAAATCGAAACAACCGACAGTGGCGGAAGAGCCACAGAAGAAACGAAAAGCTTGGCGATATGTGGCGGCTGCTTGTATTTTGCCAATTGCTTTTTATTCGGTTTGGATTCCAGTTAAAACAGACGTTCTCGAATCTGGAGTGATTTCTTACCGTGATTTCAATCCTTTCAAACAGACAACAGAAGGTTCTTATGAAGCGCATGAACTTGATAAGAATTGGGCGAGTGAAAAAGGAATTCGTGGGACACTTGACAAAGAGATTGCAGAACTCGAAGGAAATGCGGAAATCTACCCGTTTAAGTTTTCGGATGATACCTATATCAAAGTTCAGCTTCCAGAAAACAATGAAACAAGCGCAACTCAAGTCGAAGCACAAGAAATTCCAGCAGAAGTTGTTGGTGTTAGCGCAAATCGTATGGACTATATTGTTGGTTGTTTCGGAGAGAAAGAAAATGCTGAAAATTTGGTGGCAAAGCTTCGTGCAAATGGACTCGACGCCAAGATTATTGACATTAAAAACGGACTACACAGAGTAACTGCTGGAAGTTCCATTTCAGAAGAAGCCTACCAAACCATTAAGTTGAAGTCGGATTCACTTGGTTTTTCAGGCTGGAGACTTCACTAAAATTCTTCCTTGTTTCTTGACGTGCTTTTTCTAACTTTGGGAAAACACTCTAAATGAAATACCTAGGACTCATCTTAATTTTCGTTGCGTTTTCTGCAAACGCCAAAAGAATACAAACGTTTACGAACGCCGAGGGAAGTAATTATCGCTTTTCGAGAATCATGCACATGGACGCAACGCCTGTTCAGAATCAAGGGTATTCAGGCACATGTTGGAGTTTTTCAGGGTTGTCATTTTTTGAGTCCGAGTTGATCCGAATGGGTAAAAAACCAATGGTGCTCTCCGAAATGTTTGTGGCGCGTAAAGCGTATGAAATGAAATCTGAAATGTATGTGCGGTTGGATGGTAAAACGAACTTTGGTGAAGGCGGTGAGTTTCACGATATCCCTGCGGTGATTGCAAAATATGGAATTGTGCCAGAAACAGTGTATACTGGTCTGAACTATGGAACGGACAAGCACAATCATAGCGAATTATTTAAAGTGTTGAAAGGAGCGCTCGATGGCGTGATAGCCCACATGAATTCCGGGAATTTTAAAGGATTGTCTAATGCTTGGCATAACGCGATCACTGGAATTTTGGATGCTTACTTCGGTAAAGATGTTGAAACATTTGAAGTCGAAGGTAAAAAGTATGATCCAAAGCAATACGCCAAAGAATTAGGATTGGAAATGGAAAACTATATCTCATTGACATCATTCACCAATCACGAAATAGACAAGCCATGTGTTTTGCAGATCCCAGACAACTGGTCAAGACAAGAGTCGTTCAATGTTCAGTTGGATGAAATGTACAATGCGACAGTAAATGCCCTCAAAAAAGGATATACTGTTGGTTGGACAGCGGATGTTTCAGAAGACGGATTCAGCCACAGCAAAGGCTTGGCGATTAATCCTATTGATCCTAGTTTGTTGAAAGCTGAGGAAAACAATGCATTCATGAATCCTGTTGAAGAGGTTGCTGTGACGCAGGAACTTCGCCAAATGGGTTATGATAATAAGACAACACAAGACGATCATTTGATGCATATTATTGGTTTGTACCAAGATCAACAAGGAACTAATTTCTTCTTGGTGAAAAATTCATGGGGAACCAGCAACTACCCAGAAGGGTTTCTTTATGTTTCTGAAAGTTATTTTAAAATGAAAACGATATACGTTTACATGCACGCTGCAGGACTTGGAAAAGAGTTGGCTAAGAAGATTTCGAAATAATCTTTTCAATTCAGATAATTTATCTAGCCGTGTGTTCGATGATTCTCAAGTGATGAATGGCATTGACATTTAATTGTTCCCTTTTATTGAGGTAGTCGTAGTGTTTTTCATACTTATCAATAGCTTCTTGGTCGCGAAAATGGCTTAGTTCATTCTCTAACGTTAACTGCACGCCCGCGTATACACCATAAGGGGTGCTTCCTTTTACATACAACGAAACTGGAGCATCCTTACCTCGTTTCTCTCGTGCGATTTGAAGATATTTTGGAAGCGAGTCCAGCGGAACAACATACTGCTCAATCATGATTATACTGTCGCTTCTCATTCGAATGACAATGGCGTTGGAGTCTTTCAGCGTTTCGTTGTACTGATCCAGCTCTAGTGTGTTTTTGGGCAAATCTGTTCTGGATTTAGTTGTTTGATCGCAACTAAGCAGAATAATCATTAAGATAATGGTTGAAATGAATTGCTTCGTCACTCTAAATCATTTTTAATTACTAATTAATCACATTCAAAAACTCCTCCCCCTACCCCCCTCCGAAGGGGGAATGGGTTTTCTGGTGAAAAACGAGTTATTCATCAAGCAGGTCCGAAAATTGATTCAAGTTCAAATCATAGAATTGTTTGCTTGTGGCTTGTCCTAATCGGTAGGTGATAATTGTCACATCAAGCAGGTTTTCACGGTATTCTTTCTCGGCTTCCAAATCAAAAATGTTGGGGTTTAAGCAAATTTCCCCTAGGTATTTTTTCTTTTCCAAATCGCCTTGAAGCCATCGTCCGTTTCTTTTTCCTTGGTGATAGGAACCAATTAAATTTAGCTTTCCAAAAGGATCGTAGAACTTCCAAAGTCCAGAAGGAAGTCCGTCTTTCATTTCCCCCTCGTTTTGTAAAACTCCGTTGTCGTAGAAATTTTGCACATAGCCATTCATTCTTTGGGTGGAATCATTGTCTTCCCAGGTGGTATATAATTGTCTGATTTCATAGTGATCTGTATGAGCGCAATCGTATTTTTCCATTTTTTCGATGATAAAGGCCTTGTAAAGCGGATTTCCATTTTTATTGAAATCTGTTAAAACCCCCTTCGATTTGAATCGAATCGAGTCATTTAATTGGATTATTGAGTCGAAATAGTCGATTTCGTAGAGAAATTCACCTTCGTAATTATAAAACTTCCAATCACCAACTTTCTTACTGTCTTCAACATCACCGATTCGAGCTACGGTATCATTTGGGTAGTATTTGGTCATGTTGTATGTGAGTCCTTCTTTATTGATAATTCGTTTTCTACCATAGTACTCCTCGTCAACATAACCACCGCCATAACCAAGTTCAATCATCAAGGCTTCAAGGCTTACGGTACTAGTGATATCAGATGGGTCGAAATAAATGGAGTCTTTCCAGTCGAAAATATACCGTAGGCTCAATTCATTTTCCTCCCAAATTTTCTCTTCAACTGGGAATCCGTATTTGAAACGCACATAATGAAAGCGGAAACCAACTTCATCAAAAGCTTCATAGTCATCGATGGGCTGACCGTCAAGGAAGAAACCACGTTTTGCAAGCTTCCCGTTGGTATGATATGCGTTGGACTCTCCGTTCAACAAACCATGCTGAAAGTTAATATCATACAGTAAAATCGTGTCCATTTCAGGCAGCGTCAAGTAGGTTTGGACATAACCATCTAAATAGCCATCTTTAAATTCAGAAATAGAATAGGCGATTTTATTTTTGGAAACAAACGGGCCGTTTTTAGCATCATCCTGGAAGGTTCCCTGCTCTTCAACTTCGCCATACCAATTCCTGTCGATGTAGTCTCCTTGGGCCATTCCATTTACAAATTCTTGAGTAATGTCTAGATAATATTGTTTGCTAGAAGGAAGACTATCAAAGGATCTATTTCTCCTGTATTTGGACGCTCTTCTTTGAATTCCATATTGTTTGTAGGTACCAAATGGTTCGCCACGATCAAAATTGATTTCATTGGTCAGCTTACCAGAGGATTTACCTATCCAAGTGCCTTGTGGTTTACCTTCAACCATTTTTCCTTTGATTTTTGCAGCCTGCATTTCATTGTTATAACCAAAGTCGAATGCGAGGTAGCGTCCGTCGTCGTTATAATAGAAAAATCCTGAGTTTGCCTGCTCAAACAAAAAGTTCGAAATGTTTCCCTCGACATAGCTACATCCATTCGGAGTCATGATAATTCCTAAGTCTGGGTCGGACGCATTTTTACCGGAAACTAAGTATTGGTAGAGCTTTTTGTTTTTCTTTCGCGTTCCACTGTAATAACCTTCTTTAATTTTTAATTTTTTTCCTTTGAATTTGGAAGTACGACCATGTTTCATAACGACAGGTCCTGTATACAATTCTCCATCTTTAAAAATTTCGACGTCTGTGGTTACGTTGAAGCGATCGAAGGGGAACAGCACGTTTCGTATTGCGATGGAATCCTTTTCTAACATATCATCAAGAATAGCAGAGGAAGTGCGGACATATTTAAATTCTCCGTAGGTCCATGTCGTGCTACCGTTCCAGCTATCGAAATCCTCGCTAAAGGTTCGTTCCACGCGATAATACTCATTCCCTGTGTACGATTTTTCGAAGTCAGTATACGAGCGCGTGACAGGATCATAAAGGATTTCGCTCATGAGCGTTTTTTTGTCATATCCGTTGTACATTCTGTACAGTGATACAGGCTCGGTTGGAAGTAAGGTGTCTAAAATATCATAGTTCGAAAAGACAAAGTTTCCAGGAAGTGTATCTCTCAATGGTTTGTAATAGATGTAGTCGGACCGTTCTCGTTCAGCTGTAATCCCGTCAATTTCAAGTACGTCTTTTTCGCGTATTTCTTCATCATAACGAAGAAAATCACCAATAGAATCATAGATTAAAGTTCGCATTGGCAAACCGTTATAATCATACGTTTTGCGATAGTAAAAATTAGAATCGGCATCATGCTCAACGACATCATAGGGTTGACCGTTGTCCCAAAATACAGTTCCTTCGTCTACGAGCTCACCGTCTTCAAAAATGTAGCGAACATAGAGTTGTCCATTTGGGTAGAAGATTTCATAATTTCCATCGAATTTGTATTTCACTCCTAGGCTATCGGTAAAGTAACCACGAGTTTCTGTAATTTCTCTGTTGGGGTCGTAAACAAGGTCAAACATCCAGAGATCGTAGCGGTACATATTTAAATCTTCGAATCGCTTCATAATTCGAGCTGGAAATCGCTGCTGATCACGAACGTTGTATTGGTTGTATTCATTTTCGATCACATAGGATTGAAACTCTTCCTCCTCGAGTTCTAACTCCTCGTCAATACCAAAATCAAACGCTACTAATGAAGTGGGTAGATTGAATCTTCCGTAGGTGTATCCGCTGACATCAGACTCATGGGTTGATTGATCGGGGACAAGAAGTTCTGTGCGAATTAATGGTTTGTGTGATAAAAATTTATTTTCTGGGTCTGCGTAGGTAATACTGTAAATCAATGCTTCATCAAAATGAGTTTGCCAATTTCCAGAGGGATTTCCATCCGTGTATGTTCCAGCGATCTTTAAAGAAGCTTTTGGCTCGAAATAAGAATAAGGACCGTTTAAAACACCATTCTTGTAATGCATTTTATAGAAAATTGTATCCAAATACAATGATCCGGTGCTTTTCAATGGTTTTACTTGCCAACTTGTAAGGTATCCCCCAAGGCTTGAGATTTGTTTGAACGTCCATTCTCCGTCTCGAACGCCCTTGGTGAAAGAACCTTTTTTAATGGTGTCTCCTTGCAAGTCAACCCAAACAGCTTCGCCTTCCATCAGATTGTCCTTAATGGTAAAGTAGGCAGCGGCCCTGTCGTTTTGTTCGGAGCAAGATCCGTCTTCTTCAAGAAAACAGAAGTTATTTAAAAGCTGTACATACTTACCATCTGGAATCGCACCAAAAGGAGGTAGAATGTCGGTGTTTAATTTATAGTTGGGCATCACAATTGCGGCTGGATTCGAGCGCACCGCTTTTTTAAATCGAGAACCAAACCCAATTTCTTTTTTTCTTAATCTTTTCCAAGAGCTCTCTAGTTGCTCATACAAGAGTTCCTTTCCAAGAATATTACTAGTGTCAAACAGCGCACGATTGAAGTAGCGTTTTTCTCCAAATACGTTGAAATAATTTTCAGGGTCTTGGAAATAGGCTTTGTCGTCAACAGCAATCCAATATTCAACTGGGATGTTTATTTGTTCTCGTATCGGGTATACGTTATACTGTTCACCGCTAATTTCAATGGTGTTCACCTGACTAAATAATGTTGATTCAAAAGAGGTTAAAGCGATTCCCAGCAGAAGAAGCGTGCGAAAATAAAATGTATTCATAATTGTCCTTGTTCCTTAAATATAAGGATTGTTGTTACTGATCCCATTGAGGGTTTATTCAAGAACGCTTGTGAAGGAAGATTGTTACTTTATATTTCGATGTTTCTTCAACTAGTGCGCCTGAGCATACGTCAACATTTCGTCCTTGCGAGAAAGCGATTTTTCCAGCCCACCTGTAGAAGTTGTGGTTGTTGCGGTGTATGTTTTGTTACCAAACCCAGCGTTGGCATTAAAAACGGCTAGCGTAGCGTCGGTGATATTCTTGAAGCCATTGATGTCTTTCGAATTGTAGGCACTTTGAAAAGTCGCGTTGAATGATTTTCGGAAAGCACGCACAAAATATGCTACAGCGGCTGCAGCGGCCACACTAGGTGTTTGCAGTAATTCAGGATGCGCTACAAGGTCTGTGTTAATTTCTCCACCGATAGCTTTGTAATTCGACTTAAATGTCAATTGGTTGAAACCTCTGCCGCGGTAACGAAATCCGTCATTTCCGTCTCTGAATGGTCCATCCCAAGATTCTTTAAATGCCCCAGAAATATAACCGTCATTTCCATAGCGCTTGCCATATATTTTATTGAAGAATAGACGGTGGTTTTTCTTCAGTGCATCCACTTCGGAATCGGACATACCAGCAAGCTTTGAGCCGAATACAGATTTAATACGAGCGGTGCTTGTCGTGTCGTATCCTTTTTCCTCTGTAGGAATGAAGCTGCTTTCTTTCGAAATAATTGCTAGAATAGCGGCTCTCGTGAAAACGTTTGTGATACCTTGTTTTTTTACCTCCGCAAGAATTAGGTTCATGTTTGATTTTTGTTCAGCGGAAAGCGGATTTACGTATGCCATAAGATCAATTTTTAGTGCGTTTTTCCCTGTGAATAGTCTTAACAAGGGATATTTGAGCTGTTTGAAACCTATGCAACAGTAAAATCAATACAGCAGGTTAATACTAAAAAAAATCTTAGAGAATCTACCTAAATGATCTTACATTCAGGTATTTGTGCGCAATGATTCAGGTATTTTTGCGGTAGTGAATTTACCAAAAAGGAAGGAGTGCTTTCAAAACAAAGACAATTCCAAAAACGGAACCTGAAGCAATACTAAGAATTGTGTAAATGAAGCTATGACTTTTACGAAAAATGAAGGAGGACACAAGAAACTCTCCCATGAAGATAAAGACCGCATAAAGGATATAAACGATCCAATCAAAATGCTGTATTCCTGAGGTGATAAATAATGTGATTAATGCAACGATTAAAGCACTAACAATTAAGATTACGGAGTCGTCTTTCTGTTCGACAGTTTTTGTCGTGGCGTTCATAAGCAGTATTCGTTTTCAAGTAGTTCGAGTTAAGAACGCAAAAGATCTTCAACTATTGTGTTTTAAAATAAAAAAGTCCAGACTTTCAAGAGTTACCAAGAGTGCCTGGACTTCATCTAAAACTGTACTTATACTGATTTTCAGCGTCCTATTATAGTGTGAAAGCGATAGGCAAAGTCATTTCTGTTGCCACTGCTTTGCCATCTTTTGTCGCAGGATTCCAATTGGGCATATTTGTAATTACGCGAATCGCTTCGGTATCCATTTCTTCATGACCTGATGATTTTACAGCATTAACATTGGAAATAGACCCGTCTGTATTAACGGTGAATTTCACAAAGACAGTTCCTTTGGCATCTTCCTTAATAAGAGATTTAGGATATTCAGTGGTGTTGGAAAAGTATTCGATCATACCGTCTTGACCACCAGGAAACTCAGGTTTTGTATCTGGTTCTCCTGTAGAAACCTCCGCAATTGGCGTTATTTCTGTCACGGTATTTGTTGAATTCAATGAGGTTGTCGCAAAAGCCAATGCTGCAGCAGCCGGGATGATAATTAATTGTTTCATTTTGATGATTAAATTTTTGGATTCTTTTTCTTAACGAAGAGGGCTGATTGAATGAATTAACGAGTGTGCTGGGTGCACAAGAAAAGTTGAGAGCGACAAGCGTTTGACCGTACTTTTTTTGCGAAACCCCGTTAGAAAGCACATAAGCATCAGCAAGATATTCATGGTTTAGTTGTACTTCTTTTGTCCAAGAATAAATTATTGGGTTGAACCAAAACAAAGAACGGTACAAAGACAGGATGATTAAATCCACAGAGTGGAAACTGCGACAGTGCGCATACTCATGCTCTAGCACAATCTCCTTGTGATCAAAATGGGATGGGTGGATGTAAATCCTATTGAAAATTGAATGTGTTGTGGAAGTTTGATCCTCTAATATGTAGACGGCGTACCCTTTGTAATAACACTCGAATGTAGCGCGTTTGGGACGCAGGATTTTGATGAGTGAAACAATCAACAAAGACAACATTAAAACGGAAACGAGGAGTACGAAAAGCTGTGTCCAATTGAATGCCGCCGAATGAAGTTCTCCAGTTTCTTTTATTATTTCAATCGCAGGAAGTAGGACAGCGAAGGTGCTGTTGGAAACTTCTCGAAAGGAAAGGAACGGGAGTAGTATTGCCAAACCGGGTCCTATCAAAAGGAAGAACCGATTGAGTTGAAAGTGCCCTTTTCGCGATGCGAAAATGCGGTATAGACCAAAAAAGGCAATCAGATTCAGCTGGATTAGAATGAATTGAAGTAAGGTCATGACTTTTTAATTTCTTTGAGGATTTTTTCTAACTCGGCTGCACTGAGGTCTTTTTCCTTCACAAAAAACGAGACCAAATTTTGGATAGAACCCGAAAAATAGTTGTCCACGAGGTTGTGTGTTGTGCTGCGCGTATATTCTTCCTTGCTGACTAGCGGATAGTATTGATAGGTTCTGCCAAATGCTTTATGCCCAACTACTTCTTTCTTTTCGAGAATCCGAATGATCGTAGAAACGGTATTGTAAGCTGGTCTGGGTTCAGGGAACTTCTCAACGATGTCCTTGACAAACCCTGCTTGCAAGTCCCATAGGATTTGCATGACTTGTGATTCTGCTTTTGTTAATTCCTGCATAGTTAAATCTTATAACCACAAACATATAACTAATTATTTAGTTTAACAACTAAAATTATAGTTAAATAACTAAAAACATAGTTAAGCGGCTATTTTATTGATTTTTCTGTAGGAATGAGAGGGTAATCAGTTTTTCGTAAGTTCAATCGCGATTTTTCGGGCCTCAACATCTAATGCTACATAGTCTTCCAAAGTCGGTTTTTGTATGAAGCTTGCCGAGTTCATAGTCGTTTCATTAATTTCAGCGATCTGAACAAAAGAGATTCTTTCTTCCAAAAAAGCTTGAACCGCGACTTCGTTAGAAGCGTTGAGCGCACAAGCTAAAGTTCCGCCTTTTTCGAGAGCGTCGTATGCTAATTGCAAATTTTTGAACGTTTTTGGGTCTGGCTGCTCGAAGGTCAAGGATGGGTAGTCCATAAAATTGAAGCGCTCAAACTTTGAAGGAAAACGGACTGGATACGTTAGTGCGTATTGAATGGGCAACTTCATATCTGGTAATCCCAGCTGTGCCTTCATGCTTCCATCTTCGAATTGTACGAGAGAATGCACTATGGATTGGGGATGAACAATCACATCAATTTGTTCAGGTTTTAAGTCAAAAAGCCATTTAGCTTCAATCACTTCCAAACCTTTATTCATCATGCTAGCGGAGTCGATAGTGATTTTGGCTCCCATGGCCCAATTTGGATGCTTCAATGCCTGAGCCTTTGTCACTTTCTGGAGTTGTTCATAAGAGAAGCCGCGGAAGGGACCTCCAGAAGCCGTGAGGTAAATCTTTTCAATTGGATTTTGGAACTCTCCTGTTAAACATTGAAAGATTGCAGAGTGCTCGGAATCAACAGGGTAAATTTGAACGCCTTTTTTCAACGCTAATTCTTGCACAAGTTCGCCTGCCACAACAAGCGTTTCCTTATTTGCAAGCGCAATCGTTTTCTTCGCTTCAATGGCAGCAAGTGTAGGCTTCAACCCTGCATAACCAACCATTGCGGTTAAAACCGTATGAATATCGTTCGATTCAACTACTTGACATAATGCATCCGACCCAGCATACACATGAATATCGTCATCCCAAAGTGCATTTTTAACCTTTTTGTATAAAGTTTCATCCGCAATTACAACAGCATTTGGTTTGTATTTTTTGGACTGTTCGATCAGTAAATCCGCATTGCGATTAGCAGTGAGAACTTGAAGGTCAAAAGATTCTGGATACGCTTCTATGACATCCAGTGCCTGCGTTCCAATGGAGCCAGTTGATCCTAATATGGCAATACCTTTTTTCTGTTGCATAGTACAAATTTAACGCTTTCGAAGCGGAAATGGATGGTTGCAATATCTTTCTTATGGGGAATATTTTTGATTCAGGCTTGTGGATATTAGTTTTAGTGCGAGTTCGTATCTTTGCCCCATGAAATATCGGATGCTTAGTGAAGAAGAACTTCAAATTTTTGAGGAAGATTTGAAGCAATTTTTAATTGTGAATGGAGTTCACAATGATGAGTGGGTTGAAATGAATTCAAACAATCCTGATAAAGCTAGAGATCTTGTAGGTGTTTTTTCGGATTCCGTACTGCAAAAAGTGTATGAGAAAATTCGTTTCATCGAGCACAGGTCGAATAGTTCTTGCATGGTCTTTCATCTCTTGGAAGACAAAATCGAATTGATTTCAATAAATACTAAGAATGAAAATGTGGACCTCTCTTCGCCAGAAGGAATTCATAAGGCTTTGGTTGAAAAATCAGAATTGTTGACCTTTTTCCAATCCCATAAAAAGTACAGCAAAAACAGAGAAGAAGAAATTCATGAAATGCTGATGCAAGGATGCGTTAATTCGAGCGAGATCTTCTGGATGCAGCTCCAGAAAGCTCTCAGTGTGTGATGTTGTTATTCGACTTATTTGCCCTCATTAGTTTACTTGGGTCGATTTGTTTATAATCAACTCACATTAACGAATCTTATTATACACATTATGAAAAGAAAAATTTTAATAGTATCGGCGGTCGTACTTTCGACTTTTGGTGTTTCTGCACAATTTTCGGTTGGGTTGAAAAGTGGTTATGCTTTCCCAGCAGGAACAAACTTGCTTGGTTATGAGCAAAATGGTACAACGACAACATCACTTTATGGAACATCTGGACAAGGAGTTCCAGTAAGTTTGGAGCTTCGATATATGTTCAATGAATCAATTGGAATTCAATTAGATGCCTCTTTCCTTGCAGGATCTGAAATAGTAACAAGCGAAGACAAAACACCTGGATCAGAGTCGAAAACTACATCAGCTTCACAACAAATTCGTCTTACGCCACAACTAGTTTTGCAAGCGCCTTCTGGATTCTATGGCCGTTTTGGAGCAGTTTTACCAGTAGGCGGAAGTACAACGGTTACCTCTACAAATGCGAATGGTGGTGGTCCCAGCGTTCCAAGTGAACGAGTTATAGTTGCTAAAGGAAAACTAGGTTTAGGAATTGCGGGAAGCTTGGGTTACGGTTTCGAGTTGAGCGAAAAGCTTAGTATTTTTGGTGAGTTGGAGTATATCGGATTGGGAATTAAGACCGCATCTACTGAGATTACTAAATACGAAGTAGGTGGAAACGACGTTCTTCCGTCTCTTACAAACGATCAAATTAATGCAACGTATGAAGATGAAACTACGGCTGGTGGCAATGTGTCACAAGGGGGTTCTTCATCTTACTCATCTTTTGGAGTAAACGTAGGGGTTCGTTTTACACTTTAAGAAGACCGTAAAATATAGGAAAGGTACTTGCATTGTGAGTACCTTTTTTTATTGTGATTAAATTGGAGTGACTTTGACTCTATCGTTTTACAATTCTGTGAATCTCAGTTCCTTCGGAATGGTCAATTCTGACAAGATAAACTCCAGAAGGTAAATTTGTGAGATCTAAAGATTTAGAACTTCCAGTTACTTCTACTTCCATTTGAACCTGAATTCCGTTCATATCAACCACAGAGATTTTTGAACCGCTCATGAGTTGATTGATATAAATTACGCCATCTGTAGGGTTTGGGTGTAATGTTGCTTGGTCAGTAGACCCGCTACCCAATTTATTTATTTTCAGCAATAGCCCGTCGCGTTGACCGTTGTTTACTTGAACTAAACCATCCGACGAATTTGAAATACCTCCCATTAAAACAGATCCATTCGATGCAAGAGCTGCGGCGTATCCTGCGTCGTATCCAGAAGCACCAAACAAATACTCATCGGTGATTTCTTTTTCAGCATTGATTTCATATAGCCAAAAATCTTGGTTACCATGATTTTGCGCATCATTTAAAGTGGTAGAATTACTGGTTCCAAAAACAACAAAGCCATCATTTTTTGGAAGTAATGCTGCGATAGATTCGTTTCCGTAAGATCCGTATGTTGCAGAGGATTGTAGAAATCCTCCTTCACTCACTTCAAAAATCCAGGCGTCAGAGCCTCCAGCATTGTAATCGACGTTGCCATCGTTTGAAAACGTTGTCCCTGCAACAAGGTAATTTCCATTCTCTAAAACGGCTACGCCAGAGGCAAGATCAGATTGAAAGCCTCCATACAGTTGCATCCAGTTTAATTCTCCTACAGCGTCCATGTGATACAGAACAATATCTTGATCACCGTGATTGGCGCTGTAAGAACCTGAGTACGTTTCCGTATTGGCTACAGTAATAAAAGCATCATTTTCGAGCAGAATCGTTTTTACAGCATATTCATCATTGCTTCCACCTTCTGTTTTACTCCACACAATACTACCGTTGCTTGCAAGTTCGAAAAACCAAATATCAGATCCTCCTTCGTTATTTGGTACGTCATTGTCTTCAGACCAAGAAGTTGCCGTAATTAGAAGATTTCCATTCGATTTTTCAACAAGAGAGGCAGGCTGATCAATTTGAGAACCGCCGTATGAAGCAATTTCGAGAAGTTGCCCTGTGCTGTTAATTTTCGCTACGAATACATCACAAAAGCCTTTGTTTTTTACTGAGGGCGCTAAGTTTTTAGAGTAGCTGGCTCCCACAATAACAATGTTTCCATTGTGATCAACAATGATATCAGCTCCAGTATCATCTCTATCGCCGCCGATGGTATTGGTCCAAAGAACCATTCCATCAGAATTTAATTTTGAAACTTGCACTTGATGATTGTCGCCCTCCTGCACCGTTGAAAGGACATAGCTATTGTCCTCTGCATCCGTCGTGATGGCATTTACCCAATCATACCCAATTCCACCAATATTCTTTTGCCACAATACACGTGCATTTTGAGACAAAGCCGTAAGGCTTGGTAGGGCAACGATTGCCAGACAGAGGGCGCTATTTTTAATTATTTTGATCAAGTTTCTTTAACATTGAGTTAACAATATAGTAACATTAATCCGATTTCACAACAAAAATATTTTATTTAGAACAAAAATACCATTAAATAGAGGGCTGTAGAGCTTAACATTTTGGTAACATTGAGTCGTGAACTTTTGAATTTTGGAGAATTCGTTCATCCACTTTAAATACTCCGTACCTTTGCAACGTGAAAGATGCATTGATTCAAAAGTTTGGTTTGGATGCCGTTCGTGAGCTCCCTGTTCGTGAAGGAGAAGTGCCGTTATTACTCCTTGAAATCAATGCGCGAACGAAGGTTTCTGTACTTGTCACCAACGGCTTAAGGAATTACAAAATGCCGGTTCCTGAAAAGGAGACAGGGAAAGAGTACAACGAACTCTATTTTTGCCTTCCTAGTTATTGGGAAATTGATGATCGGGATAACCCAAAGATGAATTGGGTTTTTCACTGGATTCAGCGCCTTTCAAGATATGTCCAAGAAAAAGAAACTTGGTTTGGTCACGGTCACACCATGCCGGCAGGCAAGGAGAAACAGGCGATTTCTGGTACAATGAGAGAAAATCACTTCATGCTTTCGAAGCCGTTGCTTCTTGAAGATGAACTCGAACCAATGGAAATTGATGGAAAAAAGGTACATTTTTTAGCCATCATTCCAATATATGAGGACGAATGCACGTATAAATTAAGTAGAGGAACAAAAAAGTTTGTAGCCAAATTCACGCGAAAGGGAAATTCTGAAAACCTAGATGACTTTCGAGTTTCGACAATTCGTCATTTTTTAAAAGTGTTTTAGAAAAACATTCTGAAATTATTCCTCTCCCTCAACCCCTCTCCCAAGAGGGAAGATGGTTTTCCGGAACAATAAAAATGGCAATAGAAACCTAATATTCCCGAATAATTTTGAAACCCTTCAGAGAGTCAGGAGGAAGAGTTAACAACCAGCACTTATCGCATCAACTCAAAATTCCTTTATCGACGAGCAATTGCGCTATTTGAACAGCGTTTGTAGCCGCACCTTTTCTCAAATTGTCAGCTACTATCCAAAGGTTGAGCGTATTTGGCTGAGATTCGTCACGACGGATACGGCCTACGAAAACATCGTCTTTCCCTTCGGCATAAAGTGGCATTGGGTAGGTATTGGTCGTTGGATCGTCTTTTAGAGTGATGCCAGCTTGATTGTGCAACAAACGTCGTACTTCTGTTAAATCGAAATCTTTTTCGAATTCGATGTTTACCGATTCGGAATGACCGCCAACGACTGGAACACGCACGGCTGTTGCTGTGACGTTGATTTTTGGATCGAGGATTTTTTTCGTTTCGTTGGTCAATTTCATTTCCTCTTTGGTGTAGCCATTTTCTGTAAAATCATCGCAGTGTGGCAAGCAATTTTTGTCGATGATGTATGGATACGCCATCTCACCATTTTCACCGCTACGTTCATTTTCCATCTGAGTAGTCGCTTTTACGCCTGTTCCTGTAATCGATTGATACGTCGAAACCACAACGCGCTTCACCCCAAAGGCTTCGTGCAACGGTTTCAAGGTAAGAACCAACTGTATCGTAGAACAGTTCGGGTTCGCGATAATAAAATCACTTTCTGTGAGCGAGTCCCCGTTTATTTCTGGAACTACGAGTTTTTTATTTGGGTCCATACGCCATGCGGATGAATTGTCGATAACTACCGTTCCTGCGTCAGCAAATTTTGGTGCCCACTCCAAAGAAGTTGCTCCTCCTGCAGAGAAAATAGCAACATCAGGCTTCATTTCAACAGCAGTTGCAAGTCCAACAATTGTGTACTCCGAATTGTTGAAGCTCAATTTTTTACCAACGGATCGCTCTGAAGCAACAGGGATGAATTCTGTAATAGGAAATTGACGTTCCTTTAAAACTTCCATCATGATATTTCCAACCATACCTGTTGCGCCTACAACTGCTACTTTCATTATTCCAATTTTCTTGTTGAACCCCAAATTTACTATATTTAACAGCACTGATTTACGAACCATGAAGTACATTTTTTTGTTTGTGTTTATTCTAACACATTCTATATTTTATTCACAAGTTACAGACAGTTTTACTGATGGTGATTTCACCACGAATCCAGTTTGGGCTGGAACAGATGCAGATTTTATTGTGAACGGATCGATGGAACTGCAGCTGAATAGTCTTGCTGCGGGCACATCATATTTGTCCACGAGTCATAATTTGGCAGATTTGAATAACAAAGAGTGGAATTTCAAAGTGCGTCAATCGTTTTCCCCTTCGAGTAGCAATTATGGACGGGTGTACTTAACTGCTTCTTCCGCGGATTTGAGTTCGGACCCAGATGGTTTTTATTTGCAATTTGGTGAAGCAGGCTCCTTGGATCCCGTTAAGTTTTTCAAAGTTGAAAGTGGAGTAGATACTGAGTTGATGTCGGGTCCTTCTGCACAAATTGCAACTAGTTTCGATATTGGTGTTCGTGTAGTTCGCGATAATTCTGGTTCATGGGAGCTATTTATTGATCCAAATGGTGGCACAGCTTATAATTTGGAGGCTTCCGTGACTGACGCAACCAATCTTTTGGGAACGCACTTCGGTGTGTACGATGTTTATACGATTAGCAACGCAACCAATTTTTATTACGATGATTTCTACATCGGTGACGAAATTTTCGACGTGACACCCCCAGATTTGATCAATGTAATTCCAATCGATGCGGATAATATCGACTTAATCTTTAACGAAGCACTGGACCCAACAAATGCTTCTGATGCCAATAATTACGACATTCAACCTTTTTTATCTGCTTCAAATGCCGTGCTTGATGGGGTCAATCCCACGATTGTACATTTGACGCTTAGCGCCTCGATGATTAATGGCTCTTCCTATGAAGTATTTGCGCTGAATATGCAAGATTTGAACGGAAATACCAACCCTTCGCAGAGTTTAACGTATCAGTATTTAATTCCAGAAATTCCATTGCCTGGAGATGTTATCATTAATGAATTTATATGTGATCCGAGCCCAGTTATTGGCTTACCAGAGCTTGAGTTTGTTGAAATCTATAATCGAAGTAATAAGATTTTTGATGTGCAAGATTGGAAATTGGGTGATGCTTCTTCCAACGGAACCATTCAACAGGGTTATCTGTTGCCAGGAGAATATATGGTTTTGACAGCAACCGCGAATGTTGATTCCTTCAACTTATCAACTGCCGTTACGAGCTTCCCAAGCTTGAACAATTCTGGGGATAATATCGTGCTGCGAAGTGATTTGGGCGTTGAGATAGATTCAATAACCTACAACCTTGATTGGTACAATGATCCGAACAAAGAATCTGGAGGCTATTCTATTGAACGCATTAACCCCAATGACCCTTGCACCGATTTCAGCGATTGGTCAGGAAGCAATAATCCATCGGGAGGAACACCAGGGACACAAAATTCTGTTTACGACACCACTCCCGATACCTTTGCGCCACAAGTGGATCAAATACTTGCTTTTGCCCCTTCTTTCCTGCAAGTTTATTTCACAGAAGGAATGGATTCTACCTCCTTGGCAGACGCTGTGATTACTACCAATCCAGCACTCACGATTCAAAATCTTTATGTGGTGGAAGCGCATCCGACGATGATAACCATTGAGTTTCAAGAAACGTTTACGGCGTCTCAGACCTACGCGATTACACTTCAAAACATTGCGGACTGCTGGTTGAACACCACCACTATTTCTAGTCAATTTGCTCTCCCAGATCCTGCCGAGCCCGGAGATTTGATCATCAATGAAATCGTGTTCAATCCAATTACCGGAGGATCAGATTGGGTAGAGATCTACAATAACTCGGACAAGTTAATCGACTTATATCAAATGGAACTCGCCAATTGGGATAATGACACCATTAGTAATAACAAGATTATCGAAGAGCACTTTCTCGTTTATCCTGATTCCTACGTTGTTATTTCATCGGATACGTCGCATATTCTGCAAAACTTTCCAGCGGCTATTCCCGGGCGATTTGTAGAATCTGATTTACCATCCTACAACAATGATGATGGAACCGTTTATTTAATTGCTTCAGGTGATGTTTTAGATGAGGTCACCTATTCATCTGATTGGCATTTTAAGTTGATCGATAGTGAGGATGGCAAGTCTTTGGAGCGTATTGATCCCGACGGAGAATCTTCAAGTGCGAGTAATTGGCACACAGCGGCAGAAGCCATTGGTTTCGGAACGCCTGGAGGAAGAAACTCACAGTATTACCCAGCAATCAGTAACGGGGATTTTTCCTATACCAGTGAGATCATTTCTCCAGATAATGATGGATTTCAAGATGTACTCCAAATCAATTACGAATTGACAGACACAGGATATTTGGGAACGTTTACGATTTACGACGATCGAGGTAGATTAGTGGCTACCGTTATGAAATCTGAATTGCTCGCGGCAGAAGGCACATTCACTTGGCAAGGAGTGAAAGATGATGGAACGAAGGCTTCCATCGGAACTTACGTTGGTGTATTTGAAGCCTTCAAAGTTGACGGTGGTGCGCTTTTTGCAAAACGTAAAGCATTCGTATTAGCAGGAAAATTATGAAACTAACAGTACTCTTTCTTTTAATCGCTTTTTGTGGGGTTGCCCAGTTTAAAGTGGAAACATTTACGCAGTTGGACGCTTTTGATATGGAAAGCAATTTTCCAATTGTAGTCTCCAGTAAAAACCCAAAGGCCGCTGAAAAAATCAACGTTGCGATGCATCATTTTTCTTTAGAGAAGATTTTTATGGAAGAAGATGAGGAGCGATTTAGTGCTGTTTTTCCGCCAGAAGATGAAATATGGGGAGCATCTGAATTTGATTATGAAGTACTTGCCAACAATGAAAATTATTTTTCTATTGGAATCACTTGTGCTTATACGGGAGCCTATTCGGAGTACTACACACGAAACTATACCTTTAATGCGATCACGGGACAGCAAGTAATGATTTCTGACCTTTTTTCTGAGGAGACTCTTGCGGTTTTGTCCAATAAAGTGAATTCGCGCATTGAAAAGGAAATCAATGATTTTATTGCTGCCGCGGATTCAGAAGATGAATACCAAAGGGATCAAATTCAAATGTACTTGGAGTGTCTCGAATGGATTAGTCACGAAATCTACCCTGCTTCATCGTATTATTTGACAGATTCTTCGCTGGTTGTCGTGAGAAACAGATGTTCCAGTCACATGATGGCAGCATTGGATGATTTGTGGGATTTTTATGTAGAATACTCCCTCGAAGAACTGAACGAACTGTTCAACTATAATGCAGAAGCATTGATGACGGGAAAACCAATGGACTACTCTGATTCTGGGGTGCCAGTTGGAAAGGTTTTGCAAGGTGAATTAGGAGGGAAGTATCCAATCACTATGATTATTTCAAATCCTTATGAGGATCATTACGCAGGTGTATATTGGTACGATAAAATCAAAAAGCAGATTGAATTGGACGGAGAGCTCAACGATCAAATTGCCACTCTGGTATTGAAGGAAAGCGTGGAAGAAAAAGAAACTGGCACCTTCGAATTAATGATCATTAGCGATGGAACTTTAGAAGGAAACTGGATCGACGCGAAAGGTGAAACATCATTCGGAATTGCGCTCAAGCTATCTGAATGAGAAATAACTTCATGGTTTTTTGCGTTTGATTAGAACTCAAAGCAATTAGATCATGAAAAAAGCAATTCTCCTTACCTTTATTTCTATGATCGGATCAAGTGCATTCGGTCAACAATACAAAACAGCTGTTGGAATCAAAGGCGACTGGTCATCATTGAATGTAGACCTAGCTCAATTTAGCGTTAAACATTTTTTTTCAGCACCCAACGCTATCGAAGCGAATCTTGGCGCAGGCAGACGATTTATTTGGATCGAAGGACTGTATTTATACAATCATCCTTTAAAAAGTGATTTTGACTGGTATGCGGGCGGAGGTGTGGATTTCGGTTATTGGAACACAAACTACGACAATCGATACGATAAAGCAACCCACACTGGTTTTTGGAGTGGCGTTACAGGTGTATTTGGGGTAGAGTACACATTTGACTTTATACCTTTAAATTTTGCTTTAGATGCAGGCCCCACGATTCGCATGATCCCTGATTTTGAAGTCGGGCTGAAAGTTGGCTTTGCAGCGCGCTATGCTTTCGGAGCCAAGTACCACTGATTTTAACACACCTTTTATTGAACCCATAACGGAAGAATTCAATACCTTTGATCAAAGCAATTTTATGTTGTCGCCTGGTTCAAAAGGATGGATTAATAAGTATTTCGATCTTGTCGAGAAGGAAGTTATTTCGCTCGAACTAGAACGTCCAGATGAAACAAGAAAGCTCCAGTTTATGCACCTTACCTTTGGGCATAGTGGAATCGTTTTCGGGTATCCAATGCAATATATTTTCGCCAAGGAAATTGATGATGCGCATTGGACCACAGGCGAACGATTAAAGTTTTTACTTTTCGAATCGCACCTGTTTATCTACCAGCAAATTCATATCGACGAGCCGTTTGATAAAAATGCATTTTTAGAGTCCCTTACTCTTTTCTACAAGGATTACAATTCTAAACCGTTGATGGGTTTGTTTACGCTTTTTAAAAAGGAAAGCAACGAAGAAATCCTGGAAAGTGTGCTAACGAAACGCATTGATATTCGATTGAATTTATTGGATAACAAGTGGTGGGTCAATTCTTTGAGTAATGCGATTGCTTACCTCGATGTGATTTTATTTGATGATTTCGAACACAAATTGCTGGATGAGGCTCTTGATAACTATGCGCTTTACGCCGAAAATGCGCTTACGGCGATCATACTCGCGGCCTATTCGGACGGAAAAATTGAATCGAAGGAAGCGGATTTATTTCACCTATTTCTTGCAAGTGCACACTTAGATGATGAAGATAGGGATTTAGCCCTGGAACGCTTCAAAAAAGGAGCAACGATAGAAGACTTAGCACCTTGGATCAAACAGCATTGGTTGTTAAAACGCTTTTTATTCGATATTTCCGCATTGACAATTTTAGCGACGCACGAAACCCAGGAAGATGAACTGCAGTTCTTGGATGAACTTGGTGAACAGCTGAAAATTGACGAAACGGAGCGGGAAGATTCGCTGAGAATCATCGAAAACTTCATACTAAAAAGTAAAGACGAAGTTGCCTATCTAAACGATTCGTCCAAATACGATAAGGTCTATAAAAGCTTTTCCAACCGCTGGGCTAAGGTCATTCTTCGAAACAAAGACAAGCTAAAAAAAGAGTTGCGCGAAAGCAAGGAGCTGGTTGCCCTGATAAAAAAATCACGAAGTTCTGAATTGACAAAGGAGGAGAAAGATGCCGTAAAAATACAATTTAAAGATCTCGCCAAATCAATCCCATCGTTAACTGTTTTTATGTTGCCAGGTGGAGCGATTCTGATGCCTCTTTTATTGCGATTGATTCCAGACATGATTCCTTCAGCCTTTAAAGAAAATGAAATCGACGACAAAGATGAGGAGATTAGCGCTGATCCAGAATCCAATCCGTCATAATCTGTAATACTTCAGTTGAAATGGTTTCTTCCAGTTCTGAATACTCCAAAACAGAGCAGGTGTTACAGTTTTGAAATAAATGATTCAAGCCTTCAATTAGATGTACTTTTCCTTTTTCGTAGCTTTTGAACCCAGCTGAATTGGATGCCGCAGGGACTTGAATGTCCGCTTTTCCGTTGATCGCTAAAAGAGGAATCTTGAGTTTTTTCAGATGAACGGAAGTTTCAAATGCGACAAATTGTCGTCCCCATTCCGTTCCAAACATTACTGCGTTTGACATGATAAATTGCGCCCGATTTATCTGACTTTTATCAAATGATGCTGGAGCTTCATCATAAGCTTTCCCCAGAAATTTTTGAAGGGAATCTTTGAATATGGATGGGTCTAGCTCAAGCACGTCGCAAATACCTGTGAAAATGTTTTGATTCCATCGCGCCAACTCTTCTGTTTCTCCGCCAGCAAGTGGAATGAGATACTGTTGTTCGATTAGAACCTCCCTTCCTGAAGTCCCAACTGCCGCGAGTTGAATGATAAAATCAATTTTACTGTAATTTGTTGCAGCGATGAGGGTGTGCATTCCTCCTTCTGAGTGACCCGCTAAGCCTAAAGGATTTTTTTTGAAACGCTTGTCTTTTCTGATAAAACGAGCTAAGGTTTCCACATCCGAGCCGAATTCAAAAAGCGATGTTTGATAAAAACTTCCCGAACTAGCACCTGTGCCTCTATCATCAAAGCGCAGTGTGGCTATACCGTGTTCTGAAAGATGATCTGCAATAACCCAAAAAGGTTTGTGACCAACGATTTCACAATCTCTGTTTTGAGGTCCTGAACCAGAAGCTAAAATAACGATTGGCGTTTCAGCATTAAAATCTTTCGGAATAGTCAATGTTCCAGCAAGGGTAATCTCACCATTTTGAACTTTAATTTCTTCGGTAGAATAATTGAATGGAGGTTTTGGTTCCTGAGTACGCGTAACCACAAGGGGATCGGGCTTGGTTCGGTGAAAATTTGCTTCCCAAGTTAACCCACTTTGACGCATTGTGCCTTCAATTACATTTTCAGAATTGAGTTTTCCGCGATACGACAAACCTCCTTGCTTCCACGCGAAATAAATGGAAGACTCTTCAATCGACGTGCTATCGCACTCCAAGCCACTTTCTGGAGCCTTAGAATCATAAAGTGTTGTTGAAACAGTTGGACTAACAGAGATGACAGTCTTCATTTCCATGGGTTGCCCCATAACCGTAAAACTCGAATACCAAACGCCTTCGAATTGTGCCGAAGCGATAGTTGGTACAAACAGTAGAAGAAAAAGGATTGATTTCATAATTGATCGAAGATGATTTGGCAGTTTTTAACTGGGTTCAAATGATTTTGAAGAAATGATTGCCGAAGTTCTAAATGTATCTGAGCGACTGGTTTTAGAAGATGTAACTCTATAAACTTCGCATACTCCTCTGGCGAATTGGCTTCAATGCATAAATTCTCAAATTCAGCGCCAGCCAACATTTTTTTATTGGCAATAATCGCACCAGGCGAGCGTAAAGTATTGACGAGTTTTAACTTGATTCCTGAGTCTTGATTGGTGTAAAAAACATGAACGCTTGCTTCACTAATAAGTTGCTGCATTTCTTCCGCCGAAGGGTTTTTTACCAACTCAATCCCATGTGACTTACAAAGGGCAATTAGCCCTTCCGAGGGAGACTTTCCCGCAACTTTCAGTCGATTTATAAGATTATGCGGTAAAAACACGTGTTCAATTAACCAAATTAAACCGCTCTCATTTTCTGGAACTGAGAGATTTCCTTGATACAAGCAATAGGGTTTTGTTGCAACAGAATAATCTGGATCGATGTCTGCACAAGCCGGAAGTACTTTTGTGTTTTTACAGTATTGCATGAAGTGCAGTGCTTCATCTTCCTTGATTGCTAAGATGCAATTTGCGCCCTTTAATTTTGGCTCGTATCGTTTGAGTTTTTTGCTTTCAGAAGCATAGAACTTTTTTCTAAATCCATTTGCTTGTGCCGAAAGACCTTCATAATATTCGTGTTCGATATTGTGCATTCGAACTATTTTTAACCGCGCTTTAAAGCGTTCATCACCCAATGAAAAAGTGGTATGAAGTCCTTCGAACAAAATAGGATCGTTGTCTAAAAGTAAATTATTGATTAAGGTTTTAGAGTCTCGAGTTTTTACAATAAATGGGAGACGATTCAAGACATCGAGCAATTTCTTTTTACGAGGATAATAAAAAACGCGATCCGCATACCTTTCTAACTCCTTGGATTCGCCACGACCGTATTCATAGCAATGTAAAGTGATTTTAACTCCAAGTTCACTCAATGCTTTTAGTCGGTAAAAAACATCAATGGCACCTCCATAGTCTGCTGGTAATGGCACGTCAAAACTGATGATATGAAGTCGTTTCTCACTCATCTTACCTTAGGATAAATCGATTGAAGTACTTGTGTTTCGTGTTCCCAATTTTCGATTTCAGCAGCTTTCGTACAATTTGATTTCATCTCCTCCATGCGCTCTTGAGATCGGAGCACTGCATTGATAGTCGTTGCCAAATTTTTCGGGGTAAATTCTTCTAAAATTTCACCTATGTCATGCTGTCGAATCACCCGTGCGACTTCTAAAATATCCGTAGCTACAATCGGTGTTCCTGCATGCATATAGTCAAAAACTTTGTTTGGAAGTGAAAATTTATAATTGGGATTCGTCGCTTTGTCTAGCGTTAGTCCTAAATCTGCGTGATAGGTAAACTGCATTAACTCATCGTAAGGTCTTTTGCCATAAAAAAGCACTTTTTCTGTTAACCCAAGGGTCTTCACTCTGTCCTTTAATTGAGGAACGACATCGCCATCGCCAACAATCATAAGCACGGCATCAATGTCAATCATTGCTTCGACGGCTTCTTCCGCACCCCGATCTATATTGATCCCAGCGCCTTGAATGATAATTAACCTTCTGTTTTCTGGAATATCTAATTCTTTTTTGGTCTGAATGGTGTCTGGATTCCAACGCTGAGAAATATTGCGAACGACTTTTAAGTCTTTGTCGTAAATCCCATTGTAAATGTCAGCAATGGACTGATTCACGGTGTAGGCTGTCTTTAATTTCGGAAAAATAAAACGTTCAATTCTCAGCCAAATTTTTTGAACTTTCGGTCGATTAACAAGCTCAGGAACTTCTGTAAAATATTCGTGGGAATCATAGACGAGTTCACAATTTCGTTTCATTCGACTTGCCAAATAATTTGCCAAAAGGGTATCGAGATCGTTAGAAACTAAAATGTCACAGCGTTTGAATAGTAAAAACCAGAAGAGGCGAAAATTAAAAAAGGCATAAAACGCAGCTCCTTTTTCAAAAAGTAAACGGATTCGTTTTGTTTGATAGCTTCGAGGTTTCAATTCAAGACTGTCTGATTTTTTTCTACCAACCAAAAGCACATCGTAACCCTGATTTTCAAGGAATGAGCATACTTTATGAACTCGGTTGTCCGTGTACAAATCATTGGTAACGGAAACGACTGCCTTCTTGCGTTTCGACATGGGTCGAAGGTAGTAAAATCAATTTACTTAGAGGAACAAGATGACCAGAACAACTGCGGTTAGTAACAATCCTAATATGAGTATTCCAGCATAGATCCATTGCAGAATTGTTGCGATTCTTTGCTGCTTTTGACCATATTCAGTGATGTACTGCGAATTTTTTGCGCGTGCCAATCGAACTGAACCAATAATAAAAGGGATAAGGGCAAAAAGGCTAACAATTGGAAGCACCATCATTCCCAGCGTAATTATAAATAAATTTCTTGCTTTCAGTGCGTTAGACTCCGCCTCTTGTGCTTGTATTACTTTAAATTCGTCAGAGTCAATTCGAATAGTATCCGCAGGTTGTGAGGTATTATCGACGCGACTTTTTACGACACTCTCCGCTTTGAAGTCGTCCGTTACATCTTCCGAAGATTGATTTTCATCCTTATTTTCTTCAGCGACAACATCGGTTGCGTAAAATTCAATCTTTTCTTTTTCGAAAGGGTGATCTGACTTATTTTGTTCAGAAGGAAAGTCTACAATAGTTTGATGCCGATCAGACTTGACCAAACGAATGCGATTATGAGCACAACCTGTGAGAATTAAAACCGCAACTAGAAAACCAATAAAACGCATAGAGTGGATATTTGAATCAATAACGAAGTAAATATATAAAGCGTTGAAAGGAAATGACCTATTGTGACAAAAGAATTTGATTTAATTTATTGAAAGCATCTTCCAAGCTGTTTACGTTTTCAAAAATGATGCGTAAACGGTCATTCTTTTCACTCAGGTTTGCTCGTGAAGGGTACTTTTGCATAAAGTCTAAAACCTTTGTGAATACTGGTGACTCGTAGAAAGGAGATTTCGAATTAGAAATGAAATACCCAATCATTTTGTTCGATTTAAGTACGAGTCGTTCCATTCCTAATTCTTGCGCTTGCCAACGTAACCTAAATGAACCAACAAGTTCACGAACCTGATCTGGAACAGGTCCAAATCGATCCGCGAGCATAACGAGAAACTCATCCAGCCCTTTTTGATCCTGGATATTGTCCAAGTCTTGATACAAACTCAATCGCTCTGCTACGTTATTCACGTAGGTATCTGGGATTCGCATCTCCAAGTCGGTTTCAAAAACACAATCTTTTACAAACTGCGTTAAGCTATCGGAGTTTCTCTGGTCGAAGAGCTCTTTAAATTCACTTTCGCGCAATTCTTCTATAGCTTCATTCAAAATTTTCTGATACATATCGAAGCCAATATCCGCAATAAAGCCGCTTTGTTCTCCGCCCAGCATGTTTCCAGCGCCGCGGATATCCAAATCTTTCATGGCAATATTAAAACCAGATCCAAGGTCTGAAAATTGAACCAATGCCTCCAATCGCTTGCGAGCTTGTGTAGTCATGGAGTCTCGACTTGGAGCGATGAGATAACAAAATCCTTTTCTGTTGGAACGACCTACGCGCCCTCGAAGCTGATGTAGATCACTAATCCCAAAATTATTTGCGTTATTAATAATAATGGTGTTCGCATTTGAAATATCAATCCCAGATTCGATGATGGTTGTTGCCAATAATACATCAAACTCGTGATTGATGAAGCCCATCATGATCTTTTCGAGATCTTTTCCTTCCATTTGTCCATGTCCGATTCCTACTCGAACCCCAGGACATAATCGTTGAATCATGCCCGACACTTCAGTAATATTTTGAAGTCGATTGTGGACAAAAAAGACCTGTCCCCCTCTGCTAATTTCATAGGAAATAGCATCTCGAAGTGTTTCCTCTTTAAACTCAATAACCTCCGTAAGAATAGGCTGTCGGTTTGGCGGTGGTGTATTGATAATACTTAAGTCGCGTGCGCCCATTAAAGAAAACTGCAGCGTTCTTGGAATAGGCGTGGCTGTTAAAGTAAGTGTATCCACCGTCGCACGAAGTGTTTTCAACTTATCCTTCACGGAGACACCAAACTTTTGTTCTTCATCGATGATCATTAATCCAAGATCTTTGAATTTTACCCGCGCTGATGCAATCGCATGGGTACCAATCAGGATATCGATCTTTCCTTCTGCCAGATTTTTTAGAGTTTCAGTTGTCTGTTTCGAAGTCTTAAAACGATTGATATAATCGATGTTGCACGGAAAGTCTTTCAAACGTTCTTTAAAACTCCTAAAATGTTGAAGGGAAAGAATTGTTGTCGGTACCAAAATAGCTACTTGCTTGTTGTCTGCCACTGCTTTGAACGCCGCTCGAATGGCAATTTCTGTTTTTCCAAATCCTACATCACCACAAACCAAACGATCCATAGGAGTGTCGGATTCCATATCTTCTTTTACCGCAATCGTTGCTTTCAATTGATCGGGCGTATCTTCGTACATAAACGAAGCTTCCAACTCATTTTGCAAATAAGTATCTGGACTAAATGCAAACCCTGGCTGTGCTTTTCGCTTTGCGTAGAGTTTGATGAGGTCGAAGGCCAATTCCTTGATCTTCTTTTTTGTCTTTTGTTTGAGGTTCGACCAAGTGGCCGTTCCCAGTTTATTCATTTTAGGCGTCCCGCCGTCCTTTCCCGTAAATTTAGAGATGCGGTGCAAGGAGTGAATCCCAACATAAAGCACATCGTTGTCCTTATACAACAAACGAATTGCCTCTTGTGACTTGCCATTAACTTCGATGGTTTCCAAGCCAGAGAAGCGACCGACACCATGATCGATATGGGTAACGTAGTCACCGCTTTGGAGATTGTAGAGTTCCTTTAAAGTAAGCGCTTGCTTTGCCTGTCTGAAACCTTCTTTCAACCGAAATCGATGGAAGCGTTCAAAAATTTGATGATCGGTGTAGCAAACTATTTTATTCGCAGGGCTAATAAATCCTTCGTGAAGAGCCGCTGGAATAGGGTTGAAGGATACTTCCGAATTAATATCCTCAAAAATTTGCTCCAATCGTGTGACTTGTTTTGGCTGGTTGGAAAAAATACAGACTTTATAGCCTGCGGCTGTTTTCGCGACAATATCCTCAGCTAGAATATCAAAGTTTTTATTAAAACTTGGTTGTGGTTTGAAGTCAAACGATTCCGTTGTTTGCGGTGTAAAATGCTTGTCCATTCCAAACTCGATCACACTCCTGTCTTGGAGCGTTTCTTCAAAAGCAGAAGGGTGAAGAAATAAAGAATCAGGAATGGTTGCTTTGGTTTGTGTATTTAGCTTATCATAGATTTGAACGGCTTTTGTATATTCTTTATCCAGTGTCGCTAAAGTTTTTTTATAAGAATCCAACCAAATGGTTGTATGCTGACCAATGTAGTCAAGGAATGAGGCATTTCCTTCTGCGATAATGCTTCCCTGAACATTTGGAACGATACTAAAAAACTGATGTGTATTAATGGACAGTTGCGTGCTGGCATCAAAAGTTCGAATGCTTTCGACTTCATCACCAAAAAACTCTATTCTAAACGGTTCATCATTGGAGTAGGAATAGACGTCCACAATGCCACCACGGATGGAAAATTGTCCTGGTTCGTACACAAAATCAACGCGCTCGAATTGCAATTCTTGAAGGATTTCATTGATGAAGTCAATGCTATATGATTTGCCAACTTCAAGTTTGAGGGTGCTTTTTTGAAGGACTTTTTGACTAGGTATTTTTTCAAAAAGTGCTTTTGGATAACTGACGATCCATAAGTTTTTTCCCGTGTTTATTTTTTCTAAAACCTCGGTGCGAGAAACGACATTTGCGTTATCTGTTTTTTCGAGTTCGTATGGAACTCGATAAGAAGCGGGGTAAAAAAGAATGTTTTTTTGATCGGGATAAAATTCTTGTAAATCATTCAAAAAGTAAGCTGCCTGTTCCTTGTCTTCGAGGAGAAAAAGATGATTACCGGGTGTTTGTTGTGCTACTTGAGAGGTGCAAATAGAACGTGCAGAACCGACAAGTCCGTTCCACGCAATTTTTGAACCGACCAATTGCAATTCATTCGAAGTACGATTGATTTGTTCAAGTTTTGAAAAGGAAGCGTTTAAGTCTTTTCTATCCATTTATTACTTGAGAAAGCTCAATGCTTGTTCTACCATTTGTTTTGATCCGATGAAAAATGGAATTCTTTGGTGTAATCTTTCCGGAACAATATCAAGAACTCTTTTCCGACCCGTCGATGCGATTCCACCAGCTTGTTCGGCGATAAAAGCCAAGGGATTACACTCATATAAAAGGCGTAATTTACCTTCAGGATCCGTAATCGTATCCGGATAAATATAAATACCGCCTTTAATCATATTTCTATGGAAATCAGCCACTAAAGAACCGATATAGCGTCCAGAATACGGTCTGCTTGACCCTGGAAGGGTTTGTTGACAATAGGTTTCTACATATTCTTTTATTCCCTCTTCACAGATATTGATGTTTCCTTCATTCATAGCGTAAATCCTACCGTTTTCTGGCATTTTCATATTCGGATGGGAAAGACAAAACTCGCCAATAGACGGGTCTAAAGTGAAGCCGTTTACTCCTTTACCAGTTGTGTAAACCAGCATTGTTGAAGAGCCATACAAAACATATCCAGCTGCGACTTGCTCAGAACCTGGTTGAAGCATATCTTCTAAGGTAGCCGAAGTTCCGATTTCACTTGTTCTTCTGTAAATAGAAAAGATAGTACCTATAGAAACGTTCACGTCAATATTAGAAGAGCCGTCTAATGGATCAAAAAGCACAACATATTTTCCCTTCTTAGAAAATTCTGTTTCAAAGGGCATAAAATCATCGTTTTCTTCCGAAGCGATTCCGCAGACCTCACCACCAGATTCAAACATTTTGATGAATTGATTGTCGGCAATCACATCTAATTTTTGTTGCTCCTCACCCTGAACGTTTGTTGTCCCTTTTGCACCGAGGAAATCTTCCAACAGTCCTGCGCGACGCACATCTTTACTTACAATTTTGGAAGCCACAGCGATGTCGCTCAATAAGCGCGACAGTTCTCCTGATGCAAACGGAAAGTCTGCTTGGCGATCCATAATAAACTCGTGAAGGGTAACAACTTTTGACATGTAGAATTTTTAGCAAATATCGGTAAAATCGATCGTTAAAGCGAGTCAAAGCGGTAACAAAAAAAGGGCCACTCATTGAGTAGCCCTTCTTGTTATCTTTTGAAAAGATTAGTTCTTCACAAACTTGCGTTGTACAGAACCTTCTTTTGTAGCGATATTGATCATGTACATTCCTGCAGCATAATCAGTCGTATTGATCGTTGATTTTTGCAATCCAGAAACTTGCGAAGCCTCAGTTACTGTTTCGATTACTTTACCAGTCAGATCCAAAACTTCCACTTTCACGTCAGAAGCATCGTTGATATTGAAGCTAACATTTACTTCATCGTTAGCTGGGTTAGGAAAGATGTTCAAAGCAGAAACATTTGTTGCTTCGTTCAATCCCCAAGTAGATCCATCAAAGTTCAAACGAACGATTGGTGTTGCTGGCTGTAAGTACCAAGCGTCATCATCCGCAGCATAGAAATAAGAGAATCCAGCTGGAGAAGTTCCAGAAGTAGCAATTTGCACATCGTCTGTAGTTCCACCATCACCATCAGTTGCAGCAACAGCGAAGTACGTGTTGTTTGCTGCCGTAAGTGTAGTTGGAGCCAACAATGGCAATGAAATAACACCTTGATTTAAATCTTGCTGGGTAATCTCGTGGTATTCTGTTTGTTGAACGTAGAACAATGCATCTGCAAAAGTTGTTGCGTTCGTTGGATCCCATTGGTAGATTTTTCCGTAAACGATAGAACCTACTTCTGAAGTACTATGAATTTTCACATCGATGTAGTAAACATCTTGATCCGCCCAGATATCGTAGAAGTTTCCTTTCTCCCATCCGAAACCACCGTTTCCTGAAGATCCATCAACAAGGTCCTCGTCCATTGCATAAATGTAGTTTGATACATCGAAATCATCACCTGCGATAATGCTGTTTGACGGGATGTCGTCAACTTCATTTTGTACAATCTCCCAAGTGAATGCGTGATTACCTGGAGTTGCTGCTGGAGTGTATTGTGTTGTCGTTCCGATACTGTCTAATGCTCCAACTGGTAAATCTACTGGTGTAGAAGATCCTGTCCAAGCACCGTTGTTCATGTCAACTTCCAAAGTAACGTCTGTTTGAGTGTTCAATCCACCGTTGAAAACGAACGTTGCGAAATCAATAGGAGCAATTTGCGTTGTTGGAATTTGTGAATAGTACAAAGATGCTGTCCCCCAGTAAGGTTCAACAGCTTCAACATCGTTGTCTGGGTTCGTGAAGATACGAACGTCATCGATGAACCAACCGTAAGTGATCCACACGTTTGGATTTGTTGCTACTTGTGGGAATGCAGTTGTCCAAGAAAAACGAATTTGAACATTACTTGCATTTCCTGTTGTGTAAGGAGCAAGGTTGATTGAAACATTTGATGGGTTTGGGTAGGCACTTCCTCCTGAAGCAGAAAGCACACTGTAATGGTCGCGATTATCACGAATTGTTTCCCAAGTATTTCCGCCGTCTGTAGAGATTTGAACTTCTTGCAAGTCGTTGAAACGCGCACCGTACTCTTGGTATTCTAAAGTAACTTGATCCGTGTTACCAGTATTTCCTGGAAGGTTTGGAATATCCAAAGAGATACTTGTCATTGTGTAAGTTACGTCTAACGCAGAGTTGTTAGGGTTACTTGGACTTGTACCATTCGACAATTCAGCATAACTTCCACCTGAACCTGAAGAAATTCCATTGGTACTCCACCAACCATCTACAGTTCCATCAATTGTCCAACCATAAGCAGGGTCTGTTTGACCGTCGTTATCAATTGTCCAGTTCGATCCGTTATTAAAATCATCAGCCCAAATTTGAACACCTAAAGCTTTTGGTGCTTCTGGCGATGTGTTTGTTGGTTTGATTGATTCTTGATTTGTTGCCCCAAAAATAGGTTTGGTAGTCATCTGAGCTTGAGCTCCAGCTGCCAGTCCAATAAGGAGAAAACTTAAGTAAACTTTTTTCATAGCTATTTAAAATTAAAGTGTAACAAATATATGTGATTCATACCATTAAGTCTAGTGCTTAACAGCAATTACTACTCACCGTCTTTCAAAAAGGGCAACATTTCACGAATTTTAATTAAATCGTTTTTATTCATAACAAATGTTTCTACTCCTTCCTCGTGGGAGTTTATCAATTCCTCGTTGCCGAGCGCATCAATCAAACGAGAATCGCCAGAATAAGTGAATCTCATTTCGTCCTTTCCAACCCTGTTGACTCCAGCAACGAAACACTGATTTTCAATCGCTCTTGCTCGCAATAATGCTTTCCAGTGCTCCGATCTCTTTTCTGGCCAATTCGCCACGTAGAGGATAACGTCATAATGTGCTTTTTGGTTGGATATTTTATTTCGAACAATTTCAGGAAAGCGAAGATCATAGCAAATTTGTAATTGAATGTTCCAGCCTTTGTAGTTGACAATCACTTCCGAATGACCTCTTTGATAATGTTCAGTTTCCTTTGCCAGGCCGAATGTTTTACGTTTGTCATAGAAGGTAATTGTTCCGCTTGGTTCAACAAAAACGCCACGATTGAAATACCGGCCGTCTTCTCGGACAATTAGGGAAGTATAAAAAGCGGCATTCTTTTCCTCGGCCATTTGTTCCAGCCAAGAAATACTCTCACTGTTTTCAAAGGACTCGCCTAACTTTGTATTCATCGTAAAACAAGTCTGAAACATCTCTGGAAGAACGATTACATCTGACGCAACACCGCGAAGCATTTGCTCGTACTTTTCAAGATTCGCTGCTTTATTCTCCCAAATCTGATCTGGCTGAACCAGGGTGATTCTTATATTTTGCATAATTTTTCTGTCGCTTTAATGAGGGTGTCGTTGTCCTTCGCAAAACAAAATCGTATATGTTTTCTATCCTCTTTATTTTCATTAAATACCGAAACTGGTATTGCAGCAACGCCATATTCGGTCGCTAACCGTTTACAAAATTCAACATCGTTTTCCATGCTGATATCACTGTAATCTGCCAATTGGAAATACGTTCCGTCGCAAGGCAGAAGCTGAAAACGGCTTGATTGCATTAACGATGCAAAAAGATCTCGCTTATCCTGATAAAAGCGACCCAGATCATTAAACTGAACGATGTCCAAATACTCGGAAAGACAAGCCTGAGCTACACTATTTACAGAGAACACATTGAATTGGTGGACTTTTTTCACTTCCTCCATTAGTTTTTTTGGCGCGGTGAGGTATCCCATTTTCCACCCTGTAATATGAAAGGTTTTGCCGAATGATGAACAAGTAAGGGTTCGGTTTAAATACGTTGACCGCTCGTGCGCTGATATATGTTTTTGTTCGAAAGCAATAAATTCATAGACTTCGTCTGAAAGCCAAAGCATGTTTTCATACTGATTCATCAATTTTTCCAACGCTCCGAAGTCTGAAGAAGTCCACATACGTCCAGAAGGGTTGTGCGGGTTGTTGGTTATGATCATACGAGTGTTTGGATTGCAGGCGACTTTAATCGCTTCCCAGTCTGGACGATATTCTCTGTTCAACCCGACGTGTTTCGGACTTCCGCCTGCAAGAAGAATGGCTGGGTCGTAGCAGTCGTATGATGGGTCTAGTACAATTACTTCATCGTCAGTTTCGATAAGTGCCATTATTGCAGTGAAAATTGCCTGCGTGCCACCTGCAGTAACCAATAGTTCATTTTCAGACGAGATCTCTCTTCCGTAGTTTTCATGTATTAAGCGCGCAATTTTTTCGCGAAGTTCCGGCATACCTGGCATAGGCATGTATTGATGTACATTTTCTGTGGCCTTTTTTTGAAGAATAGAAGTAAGCTTTTCGTCGACAGGGAAATTTGGAAACCCTTGTGACAAATTAATGGCTCCAGTATCACCAGCAAGCTTTGACATCACCGTGAAAATGGTTGTTCCAACATGAGGAAGTTTGGACATAAATTTGGATTTGATCTAAAGTTACTAAGATTGCTTTGTCTATTTCAAAAAGTCAATGGGAAATCATGTCAACAGCTACCAAAAGATTATTTTCAAGGATTGATGTAATTCTTTAAATTAGCATTCTTAAGATTGGAATATGAATAAAAGACTATTGGTTTTGTTGACGATTGGATTGGTTTCGTTTGGAAATGCCTTTGCTCAAGAGCAGGAAAAAGCCGAAACACCAATGAAAATTGAAGTGAAAGAAAAGAATGGTGAACTCGAATTAACGATAACCAAAGAAGAAGGAGGTTATCCAGTAGAGCAAATTTATACAGGAGAAGAAGCGAAAAAGAAACTCGCCGAAATTGAAGGAACATCCAAGGATCTCGAAAAACAAGTGGATTACGAAGTAACAATGGAGGATGATGTGATGACATTAAAAGTAATCACACGCGAAGATGGAAACGAAACTATTGAAATATTTGAGGGCGCTGAAGCTGAGGCGAAACTAAAGGAACTAGAGTCTGGAGAGCAGAAAAGGGCCTCAGATTTTAATTTAAAATCACAAAAAACCAAAGTCCTTGAAAAATCCGTTGATTAAAACGATGCTTACCATTGCCGTTTTTGGTGCAATGTTGGGTTGCTCGAATGAGGAAGAATCCAATGATCCACAATTTTGTGAATGTATGGAAATAGGGCAGCAACTTAGTGATTACTCATCTGATCTTCTGGAGCGAACACCCACTGCGGAGGATGAGAAAAAGATGCAAGAATTGCGCGAAAAATCCACTCGAGAATGTGGAAAGTACTACGAAATGTCTGGAGAAGAAATGCTGAAGCGAAAGAAGCTTTGCAAATAAACACGACGCGTTTTCATTTCAGAGGCTTAACACTTCTGCTCAGTAAAGGTTCTACAACGGGGTAAAACTTATCGATATTCAAATAGCTCAGTTGGCAAAAATCGCATCAAGCGATTCAATGAAAACCTGTGCAGAATGTGCCAGAACTTCTTCAGTGTGCGCTTGAGACACAAATCCAACCTCATAACCGCTTGGACCAAGATAGACACCGCGGTTAAGTAATTCGGTGAATAAGTTTTTGAAACCAGTCATGTCCGGATCGATTTGATCAGCACGTTGAATTCGTTTCTTTCCATCGAATGAAAGCCAGAATACGGAACCAATTGTCACCATTTCGAAAGGATATCCGCGATCCGAGGCGTGTTTATTGATTTTCCCCACAAATGTCTCGGTACGTTCTTGCTGATTTTCGTAGAATCCTTCTTTCGCGCACTCGGTTAATTGGGCGATACCTGCCGCCATAGCAACGGGGTTTCCAGAGAGCGTTCCCGCTTGATACACTGGACCGTCTGGGGCAACCGAAGCCATAATTTCTTTTTTAGCGCCATAAGCGCCAACTGGCAGTCCACCTCCGATAATTTTACCGTATGTTACCAAGTCTGGGGTGATACCCAAAATTTCTGTTGCGCCACCAAAAGCAACGCGAAAACCGGAAATAACCTCGTCGAAGAACAACAAAATTCCGTTTTCAGTGCAAATTTCACGAAGTGCCAATAAAAATGATTTGTCTTGCAGGAGTAATCCGTTATTTGCTGGAATTGGCTCGATAATCGCGCAAGCAATGTTCTGGGCGTTTTCTGCGACACATTTTTTCAACGCGTCCACATCATTCAATGGTAAAACAAGCGTTTCGTTCGCATATTCTTCAGGAACTCCTGCACTTGATGAGGTACCAAGTGTCGCCAAACCACTTCCAGCTTTCACGAGCATGGAATCAACATGGCCGTGATAACATCCTTCAAACTTCAACACTTTTGTTCTTCCTGTATAGCCTCGCGCCAATCGTAGTGCCGACATTACAGCCTCTGTTCCAGAACTGGTAAAGCGCAATTTGTCAATGAATGTATTTCGGGATAGGATTAATTCCGCGAGTTCATTTTCAAGCGCAGTAGGCGTCCCGAAACTAGATCCATTTTGTAGCGTTGCGACAATTTTATTGTAAACGTTTGGATGGTTATGTCCTAGGATCAGTGGTCCCCAACTACAACAAAAATCAATGAATTCATTATCATCTTCATCCCAAATTCGATACCCATCGCCCTTTTTGATAAAAAGCGGGCCTCCTTCCACAGACTTAAATGCTCTAACAGGGGAATTCACGCCACCAGGAAAGTAGTTTTTAGCTTTTTCAAATAAAGAATCTGATTTTGTCGTTGAAAACTGTCGCATAACTAACCTTGATTTTTCCTGTAAAAATAACAATAACGCGACGAATTTCAGGGAGGTTTTTTCGAATTCAAATTGAATTTTATCTAATTCAATTTAGAGGCGGATTTATTATGACCTTCAAATTAATCAAGAATGTACTTTAAACAAATGCTTAGGATTCCGTTAATAACATTGCGTCGTTGATGGGATTTTCTGGAAGCTACCTTTCTTCCGATTTGGATTGATTATCTTTGATGCGTTCAAAAAACTAGACTATGTCGCATCAGAATTCATTGGAATTTGCAAGAGAAATGGACGCGAAAGATCCATTAAAATCGTTTCGAGATCAATTTCATTTCCCCGATTTTCACTCCGAGGAAGTAGTTTATCTCACGGGAAATTCACTTGGATTACAGCCGAAATCGACCAAAGAATACATTCAGAAAGAGTTGGATGCCTGGGCGAAGTACGGTGTAGAAGGACATTTTTTGGCAGAAAAGCCATGGTTTGGGTATCACGAATTTTTAACCGAAAAATCGGCAAAGGTAGTTGGGGCAAAGCCAGAAGAAGTGGTGATCACACATTCTTTAACTACGAACTTACATCTTTTAATGGTCTCTTTCTACAAACCAGAAGGAAATCGTACAAAGATTATCTGTGAAGCAAAGGCATTTCCAAGTGATGCGTATGCGCTCGAATCACAAGTGAAGTTTCACGGTCTTAATCCAGCTTCGGATTTGATTGAAATTGCACCCAGAGAAGGAGAACACCTAATTCGTGAGGAAGATATTTTGAATGCTATTGCAGAAGCAGGAGATACGCTAGCTCTTGTTATGATTGGTGGGGTAAATTACTATACAGGTCAATTGTTCGATATGGAGACCATCACCAAAGCAGGACACGCCGTTGGTGCAAAAGTTGGATTTGATTTAGCACATGCTGCTGGGAATATTAATCTCAAACTGCACGATTGGGGAATGGACTTTGCGGCTTGGTGCGGTTACAAGTATTTGAATTCTTCGCCTGGAGGCGTTTCAGGAATTTTTGTTCACGAGAGACATGCTAACAGTCCCGATTTACCACGTTTTGCTGGCTGGTGGGGATACGATAAAGAAACACGTTTTCAAATGGAGCCTGGATTCAAGCCTATGTACGGTGCAGAGGGATGGCAGTTGAGTAATGCTCCCGTTCTCGGAATGGCAGCACATTTGGCATCACTCGACATTTTTGATGCTGCAGGCATGGATCGAATTGGTGCGAAACGCGATGAACTCACTGCATTTTTAGAATTTGTAATCCAAGATATTTCAAAGCGCAATGTAGATCGTTGTACCTTTGAAATCATAACTCCTAGTGATAAAACGAAACGCGGAGCTCAACTTTCCATTTTGGCGCATGGACAAGGGAAATCACTCTTTGATGCATTGACAAAACAAGGAGTGATTGCAGACTGGAGAGAACCGAATGTGATCCGAATCGCTCCAGCACCGTTGTACAATTCATTTGAGGATTGCTATCGTTTCGGACAATGTTTGGAGCGTGCAATTCAATAGAATTCGGTAAATTAGAGCGATGGAAGAGTCTTCATATCAAGAAGTAATAAAACTATACTATTCGGGGGCATCCTCTGAGTTGGATTTATATTCCGGGCTTGCTGTTCAAGCAATCGCAGTTTTAGTAGGGGGGATAATCCTTTGGAGAGCTTCGGCAATTTTGCACAAGCGGAAAAAGGCACAAAGAGGAAGAAACGAGTTTTTTGAAACACCTTATTCAAAAGGGTGGAAACGAAAATAAATGAACATGAACGAAAATAAATCTGCTGTAATTATTGGTGCTGGATTGGTAGGCTCGCTTTGGGCCGTTTACCTTTCTAAAGCGGGGTATAAAGTAACCATCTTCGAGAGAAGGTCTGACATTCGCTTGGCTGAAATTTCAGCTGGAAAATCAATCAATCTTGCACTCTCAACAAGAGGCTGGACAGCACTGGATACGGTGGGAGTTGGTGACTCAATTCGAGAAATTGCAATCCCAATGTACGGCAGAATAATGCACGACTTGGAGGGAAATTTAACCTATCAACCTTATGGAAAAGAAGGACAAGCCATCTATTCTGTTTCTAGAGGTGGGGTGAATGCTCGAATGATGGACATTGCCGAAAAACACGGTGGTGCTGAAATTCATTACAATCACGAATGCCTTGGTGCCGATACAGAAAACGGAATTGCTCACCTACGGGAAACGAAAACAGGTAAGACATTTGACGTTAAAGCTGACGTTATTTTTGCAGCAGATGGTGCGTTTTCTGCCGTTCGCTACAATGCTTTACAGAAAAAAGATCGCTTCAACTACAGTCAGAAATTTATTGAAGACGGGTATCGCGAAATTTTACTTCCAGCAAACGAAGACGGTTCTTACAAAATGGACAAAAATGCTTTGCATATCTGGCCGCGAGGTCGGTTTATGTTGATCGCACTAGCAAACGAAGACGGATCTTTCACATGCACCTTGTTTATGCCACATGAAGGCGGAGAAAACTCGTTTGCGGCGTTGACCTCTCGCGATAAAGTTGAGTCTTTTTTCAAAACTGTATTTCCAGACTTTTTCGAAATGATGCCAAACATTGCAGATGCATGGGAAGACCATCCTTTGGCTTCTTTGGCGATTATGCGTTCCGAGCCTTGGCACTCAGGAAAAGTTGCACTTATGGGTGATTCTGCCCATGCCACCGTACCTTTCTATGGTCAAGGAATGAACGGCGGATTTGAAGACTGTACCGTCCTAGCTCAATTAATGGAGAAACACAATGAAGATTGGGATGCGACCTTTGAAGAATACAGCCGCGTTCGAAAACCAGATGGTGATGCGTTACAGGATTTATCGCTACACAATTACTATGTCATGCGCGATTATGTCGGAGATCCTCAGTTTTTACTTCAGAAAAAAATAGAAGCAAAATTCTCTGAGTTGTACCCAGACAAGTGGATGCCGTTATATTCTATGGTGACGTTTAGTAACATTCGCTACAGTGAGGCCTACCAAAACGGCCAAAGACAAGACAAAATCATGAAAGAAGTGATGAAAGCAATTCCCAATATCGAGAAGAACTGGGATTCGCAGGAAGTCATGGATCAAATTTTAGAAAAAATAAGCTTATGAAATGGATCGTTTCAGCAGTAATTATCTGCTTTGCATTTGCCAGTTTTGGACAAAGAGATTTGAATCCGAGAAACAGCAAAAAAATGTTTGGAGGTGCACAATCTTTTCAGGATTATAACCTGTACGGACTGCAGTTCCAATTGGGAGGAACGTTTTTAATGAATCGTCTTCAAAAGAATAACGAGCGCTATGCTTTCGATCCTTCACAAAGTGGGTTCCGGGGAAATTTCTTACATGACCCTATTGGCAAAGTTGGGTTTTACGGCGAAATTGGAATGTTTCATTTTCCAAAAAAATTCCCCAAACTTAAAATCTCAAAAAAGAAATCGATTGTATTATTGAGTTATTACGATTGGGGGTTTGGCTTCAAGTACTTTAGAGGTGCTGAGGACATTACGGTAAATTATCAAGACGCTCTAGGCAATGAAATTAGCACAGAGGAAGATCGCTTCAATTTCTCGCACGGTAGTGTTTACGGTCGATTCTCGCTTCATAAGAACGTTTACTTTAAGCCTAAAAATCGAAAAGAAAAATTGAACTTTTTCTTAGATCATTCACTCGGACTTAATTTTGATTACCGTCTGATTACGAATTCTGACAATTACACCTGGGCGACGACCAGCGTAGTGACGTCACAAGAGCAATACTATAAACCTTTCCATGCGCAACTGCATTACGGGTTGGGCTTTGGATTTAGTCCGAGACGAGGTATGTTTATTATTCCTGGTGTTCGCCTTCCTATTTTAGGATATCATAACGCAACAACGGGAATGGATGGATCAGGAAACAAAGAAAGCTACTTTGGAAAGCCTTCAATGCATTGGTACTCTTCAAGATATTGGCCAATTTTGTTCAACGTTAAATTCATGTTTGCTTTGCCTAAAAAACCGAAAGGTTGTGCAACTGGAATTACAAATGATCAAGATAAAGAAACACAACAAGGTCGCTAAATGAAAAAGATTTATCACTTAAAAACGTGTAGCACCAACCAACGAATATTGAAAGAAATCAATCCGGGGGATGATGTGGTATTACAAAACATTAAAGAAGCACCCATTGAGCCAGAGACACTTGATTTTCTCAAAGAAAAGGTAGGTTCTTATGAAGCGTTGTTTTCGAAAAAAGCAATGAAATATCGCTCCATGGGTCTGAATGAAAAAACGCTTTCGGAGGTGGACTATCGCAAATTAATGCTGGAGGAATATACGTTTCTTAAAAGACCATTCATGATTAACGGTGACGAGGTATTCATCGGAAATGCTAAAAAAACGGTGGAAGCCGCAGTTGCTTCTTTTAATTCATAACGTGAATCCATCCATTCTTAGAGCGCATTTGGCGTTGTTTACTGTGAATGCTCTGTATGGAGCCAATCACGTGATTGCCAAAGGTGTGATGCCAAATTATGTGCAACCGAGTGCCTTTATTTTTTTACGTGCGCTAGGAGCCGTGATCCTTTTTTGGATCGTTAAACTGCTCTTCATTAAGGAGAAAGTGAAACGCAAAGACCTTTTTTTGTTGGCCACTTGCGGATTTTTCGGCGTAGCGGTGAATCAACTCTTCTTTTTTAACGGACTCAACCTCACGTCTTCCATCAATACGGGCATCATCATGACGATCAATCCTATTTTGGTGGTCATCCTTTCGTATTTCATTCTTAAAGAGGCGATTACTTGGCGTAAATCGTTGGGAATAGCATTGGGTGCTACAGGGGCAATACTGCTGACTCTCGCAGGCAAATCAGGTGCCGATGACTCAGCACTGGGAGATCTGTTTATTTTCATCAATGCAGCGAGTTATGCCATTTACCTTGTTCTTGTGAAGCCTTTGATGAAAAAGTACAAGCCGCTTACGGTGATTACGTATGTCTTTAGTTTCGGATTGATTTATGTGACTTTATATCCGCCGACTCTAATGGAACTCAGTGAAACAAACTTTTCTGAAATTCCCCAAAACACGTATTTCGTTATTCTTTATGTGATTGTTTGTGTGACATTTCTCACGTATTTACTCACCGTTTTTGCCCTGAAGAATGTCAGTCCGGCTGTGTCTAGCGCCTATATTTACCTTCAACCGATTTTGGTAATGCTTTTCACTGTTCTTTTTGGAGCCATAGGCTGGGCAGAGGACAAAACAGATTCGATCACCCTTGAAAAGATTCTCTACATGTTATTGATCTTTGTGGGAGTGTATCTTACCAGTTCCAGTTCTTTTCTGCGAATAAAAAAAGTCTAGAAACTTAATTGAAGTACAGACTGATGATTTTCATTGAGCCATCTTTGGAATCTTGCCAAATGATTTCTTCTTGCAGCTTTTTCGAGTCAAACTCCAAGGTATAATTTAGCGTTACTGTATGCACTCCATTGTTAACATTTGATTGAAATCCCATGTTCTTTTTCACCTTTCTAACAGCGCCAAAATCTTCAATTGTCTTAAAAAGGTTTTCCCATTCCTGAAGGTTGTTTGCCTTGGCATCTTCGTGAACCATACCCATCATGGCAGTGATATCGTGTCTTTTCATGTGTGCATGAAATTGTTTCGATTGGCTTTCAGCCTTATCGGCAGCGTCACCTAAGCCACAACCAGAAAAAAGAAAAGCAATGAGTCCCAGAGTTAAAAAAGGAAGTTTCAGGCGTTTCATAAGAATCAATTTTTAACCAATATACTTACTTCAATTCAGTTCTTGCCCTCTCTTTTTCGTAAATTCGGCAAAAATTAGAAGCTATGCTTAAATCCATGACGGGGTTCGGAAAGGCCACTGGAAATTATCAAACCAAGAAGGTTTCGGTTGAAATTCGATCGTTGAACAGTAAATCGATGGATTTGAATGTGCGAATGCCTCAATCTTATAAGGAGTTAGATGCTTCCGTTAGAAAACACGTCTCTCACGCCTTGGGAAGAGGAAAAGTAGATGTATTCGTTACGATAGATAGTATTGGAGAGGAAAGCACAGTATCCATCAATCAGGGATTGGCCAGAAAATACCATGGAGAATTGAAAGCTTTGAGCGAATCTTTGAGCGAATCGCCAGCTGAACTTCTCTCACTCGTTTTGAGAATGCCTGACATTTACGAAAACAATGCTCAAGGGTTGGAAGAAGAAGAATCCAAGTGGTTGATGGGGTTAGTAATTGAAGCCACCGATAATCTCAATAACTTTCGACGAAAAGAAGGAGAAGAATTGGAAAGTGAATTCGAGGGACGTATCAGTGACATCCGAAGTTTTTTGAATGAGGTGCCTCAATATGAAGAAGAAAGAATAGCTGTGATTCGCGAACGCATGAAAAAAGGGTTGGAGGAAATTGACGGCGGTTACGATGACAATCGACTCGAGCAAGAAATGATCTTTTATCTTGAAAAGTTAGACATTTCCGAAGAAAAAATGCGTCTAGGAAACCACCTTGAATACTTCCTAGAGACCATGAAAACGGATCAATCTGGAAAGAAATTAGGCTTTATTGGACAAGAAATTGGTCGTGAAATCAACACGCTTGGAAGCAAGAGCAATCATGCCGAATTGCAAAAGTTAGTGATCGGCATGAAAGACCAACTCGAAAAAATAAAGGAACAAATACTGAACACTTTATAAAAGTATCCGTAGAAGGCAATATGAGTGCAAGCAACAAAGGGAAGTGCATTATTTTTTCAGCGCCGTCGGGAGCGGGTAAAACAACGATTGTTCACAATTTGTTAGGTCGTGATTTAGGCTTAGAATTTTCGGTTTCCGCTTGCAGTCGCGATCCCAGACCAAACGAAGTAGATGGAAAGGACTACCATTTTCTAGGAGCGGAAAAATTCCGTCAAAAAATTCAAGAAGATGCTTTTGTCGAGTGGGAAGAAGTCTATTCCAACAATTTCTATGGCACCTTGAAATCAGAAATGCAGCGCATTTGGTCCAAAGGGAACACCGTGATTTTTGACGTTGACGTCATCGGAGGGCTGAACTTAAAGAAGAAATTTAAAGACGATGCTCTTGCGATTTTCGTGAAGCCACCGAGTTACGAGGAGTTGGAAAAAAGATTGCGGGGAAGAAGCACGGAGTCTGAAGATAAAATCAATCAAAGAATGGAAAAAGCCTCCAAAGAGCTTGCTTTTGCGCCTGAGTTTGATATCATATTAGTTAACGATAACCTAGAGGATGCCTGCGATCAATCAGCGAATCACGTAAGAGAATTTTTGAGTCAATGACCAAAGTTGGATTGTATTTCGGAACGTTTAATCCCGTTCATGTTGGACATTTAATTATCGCCAATTACATGGCTGACAACACCGCTATGGATGAAGTTTGGCTGGTCGTGACACCACAAAACCCTTTGAAACAAAAAAGTTCATTGCTTGCAGATTATCATCGTTTGGCCTTGGTTCGAATTGGAATCGAAGACAATTTAAAATTAAAAGCGAGTGATATTGAATTCCATCTTCCTGTGCCTAATTACACGGCAACTACCTTGGCGTATCTCAAGGACAAATACCAGGACAAAGAGTTTTCATTAATCATGGGAGAAGACAATTTGCGCACCTTCCACAAGTGGTATAACTACGAGCAGATTCTTGAAAACCACGAAATTTACGTCTACCCAAGAGCGCTCACCATTCAAGAAAAGGAAGAAATGAACTACGCTTTAGGCGATAGTGCCAATTCTTTAGCCCAACATACCCACGTTCATGTTTGTGACGATGTTCCGGTCATGAAAATCTCCTCATCGTTCATAAGAAAATTGATTCGCGAGAAGAAAGATGTCCAATATCTCCTCACTGAACCTGTTCACAAGTATCTGGAGGAGATGAACTTTTATAAGTAGGTTAGCAAAGCATCTCTATAGAACGCTCATCAGAACAACGATATATCAACAACAACTTCCTTCACTTGAACCAGCGTCTTGTTGACTAAAGGGCATACTGCCTCCACATCCTTCAAAAATGCCAAAGTGCGTTGACCAATCACCATAAAATTCGAAGTGACTTGCATAGCGCGTCTCGTTTAACATGCGATACGTGTTACCACAAACAGACATTATTTTCCCCTTAGGGAAAGCGTGATGATCGTCAAGAATTAAGGATTGAGGAGACTCAGAGATTGATCCTTTATAAGCGACGGCTTGTCCGTAATCTTCACAATCGGACTCCAATCCTTCAATTTTGAACAATCGATACGTTACCGAGAAAAAGTTGATGCCATCAATTAATTCTTCCAGGGCTTCATTCTCTACAGTGACAGGTTTACTTTCTACTGCTCTTGGATCAGTAAACCCTGCCTTTTTTGCGATATTCAAGAAGTCATTCCAATAAAGTGCTCCTGAAATACATTCCCCCCACAAGATTCGGTTCTTTTGTAATTCTACTGGAACCCTTCTGTCTGCGTACACGTCGGAAAAATACATCTCACCTCCTGGTTTTAGCAGCGAAAAAGCATCGTTTAAGACTTTTTGTTTATCCGTTGCTAAATTGATCACGCAATTCGAGATAATAAGATCGAAAGAGTTCGGCTCTAAATTCAAAGCATCGAGCGCTTCGATATTTCCTTTTACGAACGCTACATTTGATTTTTGATAACCAAAAACTTCGCGATGGTGTTCAATATATTTATTAGCCACGGCTAGTTGATTGTCGGTCATATCAACACCGATGACATGTCCATTTTCACCCACTAATTTTCCTGCGATGTAGCAATCCCGACCGCTTCCGGATCCTAAATCCAAAATTCGTAATCCGTCTAAGTGACTCGGAATCGTTAGCCCGCATCCGTAGTATTTGGCTTGAACTTCGTCATGGACTTGTGCAAGTGCTTCACGGATGTATTTTGGTGGCCGAACCAATGTACAACAAGCTTTCGTTTTCAGATCGTCTGTATGTTGAAGTTCTTCTCCATAATAATCTTGTACTTCTTTATGTGTTGTTGAATCCATGTTTACAGTTTTCTCGTGTTTAAAGATAGATTATTTGAATATTTCAACGAAAATTAGCAGAGATGTAAATGGCAAGAAATACTGTTTGAAAGCACTTAAAGCACCATTTCCGGAACGTGGTCAGGCACCACTAGGTCGCCTTCTGTTGCAGCAATGATTTCTTCGACTGAAACTCCCGGTGCTCGTTCAATAAGATGGAATTTATTATCACGGATTTCTAATACTGCGAGATTGGTCACAACTTTTTTGACACATCCAACGCCTGTTAAGGGAAGTGAGCATTCCTTCAGAAGTTTTGACACTCCCGCTTTGTTGGCGTGCATCATCGCAACGATAATATTGTCGGCTGAAGCAACCAAATCCATGGCTCCTCCCATTCCTTTTACCATTTTTCCGGGAATTTTCCAGTTGGCAATATCTCCATTTTGAGCTACTTCCATTGCCCCCAAGACTGTTAATTGAACGTGTTGTCCACGGATCATGGCAAAAGAAGTTGCCGAATCGAAATAAACCGCACCCTTTGTTGCTGTAATGGTTTGTTTTCCAGCGTTGATTAAATCAGCATCTTCTTCGCCTTCGAATGGAAAAGGACCCATCCCCAAAATTCCATTTTCAGACTGAAATTCAACTTCAATTCCCTCTGGGATGTAGTTCGCAACTAAGGTAGGAATTCCAATTCCCAGGTTGACATACCAACCGTCTTGAAGTTCTTGTGCGATGCGTTTTGCGATTCCAGTTTTATCGAGACTCATTTTTGCTGTTTTTAATCGTTCAATTTTATTTCAAAGTGAAGTGACTCAAAGATAAAGTTTTATTTGAGTCCTTACACTGCGTCAATCCTTTCTCTGATCACTCTTTTCTATCGTTACACCTGAAAGTATTGTTTGGTGAGCAGACTTTTCCGATGCGTGTGTGTTTTCCAATTTTGAGGTGAGTGCTTCAACTTGATCTTGCAGGTGTGTTTCAATGCGTGGCAAATGTTCTTCAACCCATTTCTTCATAAGCTTCACTTCAGATTCAAAACTAGATGTTTTGAAATATTTAATAGTACCCAACGGCCATATCTTCGTATTTGCGTCCATATCTTTTTCCAGAACGGCCACGTTGTTATCGATTAATTCGTGAAGATGTTCTACCGTGAGTATATTTTTCTGCTTGAGCTCTATAAATCGTTCCAACAACTTCTGACGGTAATTGAACGCGTTGGTTTCCAGAAGTCGCGTGATTAGCCGCATATTTTTAAAATCCAGCACTTTTTCATGGGAAGGCTCACCATCACCGTCACGTCCAAAAGAATGATCATAGTCCCAGGGAGTAAACAGAAACGGTTCTCCAAATTTCGAGCGACTCAGGTAGAAGTTTTTGTAATATCCATCTCCGTTGTTCGTTACCAAAAGCAATAAATGCCAATCAACAATGTTTTCAAGTTTAAAGTGAGAATTGAAGTTGGGTCGGTCGGTGAAAACCTCATCAGAGCTATCGAAAATAAAGGTGGTAATTTTATAGATTTCGTTGGCGTAGTTTTTCTGTTTCAAACTAGGGTAACGCTGATTGAAATAGCTGTTCTGAGCTAATTTTTTACGCGCTTTTTTTGAAAATGCGTTATAACGAACACTGGTCAAACTGTAATTCTGAAAGTCTTCAAAACGCTTTTTATGCTCACTTGAAGGGTAGAATATTGGTGGCTCTTTAAAAAGCACAGCACCCGATGTTTTTGTCCCTAATTGCAACATATTTTGATCGATGCTTTCGGTCAGGGCATAAATACCTTTGTATTTTTTGTTGACGTAAAGGTTGACGTAAACGATTTTCGCAGCAACATTCGAGTCAGAGAATTCGCGAAAAAGCGTATAGCTGATCTTATTTCGTAACATGGTTTTGTCCACGAATTCAGCATTGAGTTTCCAGCGTTTACTTTTGTTCAATCCGAATAATTCCCTTCCTTTTTTTAGTTTGAAGGAATAGTTCTTTTTCGGATAGTCGAAACTTCGATTTCCACGGTAACGAATCTTGATTTTTTTCTTGAGTTCTGTTGCGCCTTTTTCAGAATAGCAAGTAATTTCTGCCTTCGAATAATCGCCTAAGTTGAGATCGTTTAAATCCCCTGAAATATGAATCTCAGGCAAGTTTTCAGGTTCATTTTTTCTGGTGGAATTAGAGCAGCCTGAAATGCAACAAACAATTAGAAAAATGATTGCGGGGAAATAACGAAACATTTTGATGGCGCTAAAAACTATCGCTGACGCACGGTTCTTTGCTCGATTCTTTTCTCGAAGCGTTCTCCCTGAAAAATACGCTGTACAAAGATCCCTGGCGTGTGAATTTCATTAGGATCCAACGCTCCAGCTGGAACTAATTCTTCAACTTCAGCTACTGTAATCGTTCCGGCCATCGCCATCATCGGGTTAAAGTTACGCGCTGTCGCTTTGAAAATTAAATTCCCTTCCGTGTCGCCTTTCCATGCTTTTACTATGGCAAAATCTGCGGTTAAAGCTGTTTCTAGGATGTGTGGTTTCCCGTTAAATTCACGAATTTCTTTCCCTTCTGCAACTTCAGTACCAAATCCGGCGGGCGTAAAAAAAGCTGGAATTCCTGCACCTCCTGCACGGCATCTTTCTGCTAAAGAACCTTGCGGTATGAGATCAACCTCCAATTCTCCCGATAGCATTTGACGCTCGAATTCATCATTTTCACCAACGTAAGAAGAAATCATTTTTTTGATTTGTTTCCCTTGAAGAAGCAACCCCAAACCGAAGTCATCGACACCAGCGTTGTTCGAAATACATGTTAAACCTGTAACGCCTTTTTTTACGAGTTCATTAATCGAGTTTTCGGGAATCCCGCAAAGGCCAAAACCTCCCAACATGAGGGTCATGTCATTTTGAATTCCTTCCAATGCTTCTTCTACGTTTTTTACAACTTTATTCATGTCTTTTCAATCTCTAAAATAAACCGATTCCAAAATCAGGACCGTCTTCTTTTCTTCCTTCGCATTCAAATTGCGTTGGATCGTAACCAATTGGTTCTTGGAAATCTTCCGTTGATATCTTCAATTTTTTACTTGCATACACTTTCTGCATGTAATATCCGTAGATAGGCAAGGCCATTCGAGCTCCTTGTCCCCAAGTCATGGATCTAAATCGAGCTGCACGGTCTTCAGCGCCACACCAAACACCTGTTACCAAGTCTGGTGTTAAGCCCATAAACCAACCATCAGAGTTGTTTTGTGTGGTTCCCGTTTTACCGGCCATAGGATATTTGATTCCCCCCCATTTAGGATGCCACTTTAAGGACGTACTCGTTCCATAATCAACAACGCCTTTCATCATTTGTAACATGCGATAGGCAATATCAGAGCTCATGACCTCACGTGTTGCAGGGTCAGCGCTGTAAATCACATTTCCGTTTCTATCCTCTACACGTAGCACCGTTACTGGCTCTACGTATATCCCTTGATTTACGAACATTGATTGCGCGGCAACCATTTGGTAAACGGACAAGTCCATAATACCCAAACACATAGCGGGAACTTTGTCTTCATCCCTCAGCTTGATATTTAAGCTTTCCAATAATTTGGCAATGTTTTGTGGCCCTGCATAGCCACCCATTTTGGACATTACCGCGACGGTCCCAGGGTTATTAGATAATGCTAAAGCTCTTTCCATGGTTGCATTTGCAGGAATTTTTCCAGCTGGACACCATCGTTTGGCAAGTTTGCCGTTTTGGTATGTATCAACACAAAAAGAAGCGCCCTCATCAAATTTTGTACAAGGTTGGCAAACACCCATGGCTAAAGCGGTTGCATATACAAATGGCTTAATGGTTGATCCTACTTGGCGTGTTCCTGTTTTTACCATGTCGAAGGCAAAGTGATGGAAATCAATACCACCTACCCAAGCCTTCACGAAACCAGTAGAAGGTTCCATGGACATCATACCAGAGCGTAAAATTCCTTTGTAATAACGAATGGAATCGTCTGGACTTAAAACGGTATCAATATCACCGTTCCAAGAGAAAACACGCATTGGAACAGGCAGGCTAAATTCTTTTAAGATTTCTTTTTTTGAGGCTCCAGATCTTTTCAGGTTCTGATAACGATCGGTGTTTGCACGACCCATCTGAATAAGCTTTTCTGCAGTTTCAGTGCTCACTCGATTGCTAAAGGGGAAATTCTTGAGATTTTTATTGTTCTTGTCGAACTCTGGTTGCAAGTCTTCTTTCAAGTGTCGACTCATCGCTTGTTCGGCGTATTTTTGCATCTCAACATTTATCGTTGTGTAGATGCGAAGTCCGTCGTTATAAACGTTATACGGTGATCCGTCCTTTTTGGGATAAAGATATTTACCGTCTTTTTTCTGTTGGAAAAGCTCGGTAAGTTGGGAACGAAGTGACTCTCTGAAATACGGCGCAATTCCTTGCTTGTGATCGACTACTTGATAGTCGGTTACAATGGCCTGAAGTCTTAAGATGTCGTAATCTTGTTGTGTGATATACGTTTTTAGTGCTTCATTTTTTTTGTTGCTGTTTTTCAACCATTGCTTCAGCACTTGATCACGTCGCAAATGAGCACGAAGACTGTCTTTAGATCGCAATTCCTGCATTTGTGCTTCTGTTACTTTCTCAAGATCAATATTTTGGTTTGCAGCGACCTTCGGACGGTAATTATTGATTTGATACGAATAGGGATTGTAAAGTGAAGGGTTTTTACACATCCCAACGAGCATAGCAGCTTCAGACTTTGTAAGGTCAATAGGTTTTTTATTGAAATATACCTTCGCAGCATTTTCGATCCCAACGGCGTTGTACAAGAAATCGAATTGATTCAAGTACATGGTAATGATTTCTTTTTTCGTGTAGCGTTCCTCCAATCGAACAGCGATGATATTCTCACGAATTTTTTCATCCAATCGACCCCAAATTCCGCTTGCACGCGCTGGAACAGGTTTCCCCTCAGCTTTTAATTTCGCTTCGCGTTCGCGTTCTTGAAGTGTAAAAAGCAATTTTGCAAGTTGTTGTGAAATAGTAGATGCTCCACCTTTACTTCCTGCATTGGAAACGGCACGAATTACGGCGCGAAAATCAATACCGGAATGCTCTAAGAATCGCTCATCTTCTGTAGCAATCAATGCGTCAAAAACGTAGGGAGAAATCTCATTGTAATTCACCGTAGTTCGGTTCACGCTCCAATAGCGACCTAATTCTGTTTCACCGTCATCGGCAAAAACGATTGATGCCAAAAGCTCAGGGGGATTCTCCAAAGACTCTACTGACGGAAGTTCTTCCTCCGGTTGGCTATTGAAAAGGACATATATGGCAAACACGGGCGAAAGCGCCAATATCCAACAAGTAACGAACAAGATGATGGTTGTTCGTTTCGCGAATCGTAATCTGTCTTTTTTCGTCCCGTCGCTATTATGTCCTGTTAACCAGAGCCATATCGACTTCAACTTATTCGGTTGCTTCTCTTTTTTCATGTCTGAACGCGTAGGTGATAAAAATAAGGATTCTGGTTAATAATCGACACTTGCTAGGAATCAATTTAGAACGTCTTTTCGCTGACTATCTAGTTTTAACAGGATAAACATCATGATGGAAAAGGACATCATAGACGAGCCTCCGTAACTAAAAAATGGCAGCGGAATCCCAATAACAGGGGCAAATTCAATACTCATCCCGATATTAATCGCAAAGTGATAGAACAATATCATGGCGACGGAATAGGCGTAAACTCTATTAAAACGAGCTCTTTGACGTTCGGCGATTATAACAATTCTTAACATCATAAAGAGATACAGCGCAACCAAAATCAAGGATCCTAAGAAGCCCCACTCTTCTGCGAAAGGGCAAAAAATGAAGTCTGTTTCACTTTCTGGAACGTGATTTGTTCTCGTATTTGCCAACATACTATTTTTGTAACCACGTCCTGTTAGTCCACCTGATCCTACTGCAGCAATGGCTCTGTTTCGGTTGTAATCTTCATCATCTTTTGCTTGATCGGCGAGTTCTTCATCAATGATTCCCAAGAACAATTCAATTCTAACTTTTTGGTGAGGCGCGAGACTTTTGAAACCATAGTTAACTATGGCGGTAATCGCTACGGACATTACAAAACCTAAAATCGCGATAATTAGGGCTCTATTTCTATCTCGCTTACCTAAAATCAACCGCAATAGGAAATAGATTACGGCGCAAAACAAGAAAAGAAAGAAAACAAGTGCCCAATACGCCGAAATTTCTTCGTCCAGAAAGAAGCCCACAGAAATAACTTCTTTGGATAGAATTAATGTTGTAATTGAAAGAAAGACAGTAACAAAGAGAATGGGAATAAAGTGAGCACCTAGCCAGGTTTGCTTGAATTTTACACCAGGAATTCGATTGACAAGACGGAGGATTAATGGGTCATACGTAATACCCTCGCGGTACATAACGAAAAGAAATGCAGAAAATACGACAAAAGTCCCAGCATCAGGCTGCATAATGATCAAAGCCATCGGGAGTAAAAGGATGGCATTACTGATGAGGACGGTTTGCAAATTTTGTTGGTTTGCATTAAAACTACTGATGTAACGAGCTAAGAGAATGGCAACGGCAATTTTAGCAAACTCCCCGGGCTGGATTCCAAAAGGACCGATTCCTAACCAGGCATGCGCCCCGTTAATTGCAGGCATGAAAAGCACAATCACTAGCAAAGCAACACTGATAGCATAGATGGGAAGAGCAAACTTTCGATAAATATCTGAATCAATTAGAAACACGAGCAAACCGAGAAAAAGCGAAACACCGACCCACATGATTTGCTTCCCATACACCATTGAAAAATCGAAAAGACTAGGATGATCCGCATTAAAGGCCGTCGAATAAACGGTTGCTACCCCCATGGTCATGAGAAGTAGCACCACAATTAATAGGGGCCAGTCGACGCTACCAGTTAACGATTGATTTTGCCTCATTCCCAGAGTGATAACTTGGCGTCAAGGATACGCTGTTCTTTACTTTTTGTTGCCTCGCTGATTTCGCCGTTGAGGTATTTTTCTATGATGAGACTCGCGATAGGAGCCGCCCATGTGCCACCTCCACCTCCAGCATTCTCAATAAAAACGGAGACAGCAATTTTTGGTTGTTCCATCGGTGCAAAGCAGATGAATACGGAGTGATTCGGCTTTTTAAGAACTTTACCTCCTTTAAGATAGGTGAAATTCTCAACGGTTCCTGTTTTGCCGCAAACGGTCATTCCTGGAATTCTCGCCAAACGTGCTGTACCGCCAGCTTCATGAACACACCTGCGCATTCCTTCTACAACGGGATCAAAATATTTACGTTCAACTTTTGTGTAGTTTTTCTGTTTAAAACGCTTCAAAGGCCCATTATCACCAATAGATTTCACGACATGAGGTGTGTAATACCAGCCTCTATTCGCCATGATGGCAGCGACATTCGCCAACTGTAAAGGTGTTAGCTGAACTTCTCCTTGTCCGATTGAAATAGATCGAATTGTAGAAAATTTCCATTGAAGATGTCCGTACCACTTGTCGTAATACGCGGGATCGGGGATAACGCCTGAAGTAATCCCTGTGAGATCCGAATCCAATTTTTTACCAAGCCCAAAACTGTGCATATATTCTGCCCAAATTCCCAAGCCAACTTCAGCGTCTTCGTACAAATCACGTTTTTTGTGTTGGTGAATTACCCTTCGTGTTACGGCATAGAAATAGGGATTACAAGACATTTGAACGGCCTGCGTCACAGATTGTGCTGATGGGTGGTTATGGCAACCCACAACGCTTTTATTACAGGGAAAACCAGAATCCTTTGTTATAACTCCCTCCTGCATACCGATAAGTGATTGAATCAATTTAAACGTCGATCCAGGCATGTATTGTGAGGCAAGTGGACGCGGGAAAAGTGGTTTGTTTGGATCGTTTAGTAAATCCGGATAATTTTTCTGAATATTCTTCTTTCCAACCATGAGGTTTGGATCATAACTCGGAGATGATATCAGAGCAAGAATTTCTCCTGTTGCAGGCTCAATCGCGACGATACATCCTTTTTTATTTTGCATCAACTTTTCACCGTATTCCTGCAATTCAATGTCGAGTCCTAGGTGAATCGGTTCTGCTTGAACAGCCGTTGTGTCGTATTTTCCATTCGCAAATGAAGCAACTTGATCATTTACGGCATCTTGAACGATGTATTTAATTCCTTTACTTCCGCGAATTTGGTCTTCATAATAACGCTCAATCCCAGCGCGCCCGATGTAATCTCCGTTGTTGTAAAATGATCTCGGCCCAACTTCGCTTTCATTCGCTTCGGCAAGATATCCCAAAACGTTTGAAGCGTTTCCATAAGGGTAGTAGCGCATACTAGACACTTCTTCCCAAAACCCCGGAAAGTTTTCTAAATGAGGCACAATGGTCGACATTTCATCAGCTGTCATTTCCTTTAAAAATGGATAAGCACGATAAGGTCTGTAATTGTCTTCGAGTTTGTTTGTTTGCTTGTTTGTGAATTTACCTTGCTCTTTTTTCACGGCTTTGAAGCGTGCTTTCACATCTTCAACTTCCCATCCAATTAGTTTCGCAAACGCCGCGGTATCCAAATCTTTCATTGTTTCCTCACGCATCATTAGGTTGTAATACGTTTTATTTTGAACGACCTTCTTGCCATTTCTATCCAATATTACCGCTCGTGGAGGGGTTATTTCCCTGCGTTTTTCAGCAATTTCTTGAGCACGCAGCTTCCAAGTATCATCGAGAACCTGCATGTAAAAAAGCTTGAGAGCATAGACAATTCCGATCAGTGCAATGAAGGTGATAATTACATATTTTCTCGAGTCGTATTTCATAGTTCCTTTTTCGGTTTACGTAGAAACAAGTATTGAAATAAAACGCATAAAATGAAGGAGAGAACAACACTCAAACCAGTCTGTTTAAGGATGTAGAGAATTTCAGAAAGTTTGAATATTTCCAGCAAGAAAAACCAGAAATGATGGATGATCAAAAGCAAACCGAAACTTCTAATAAACCAGGACCTTCCCATGTTGAAAAGGTTCGTCTCCAGTAGCAAGTCATATCCATCTCGCGGCGCAAAAATTTTGAAGATAATCGGTCGGAAGTAGGCAAATACGAGTAAAGATGAAGCGTGCAAACCAAAAGTATTCGAAAAATAATCGATGAACCCACCCAAACCAAAAGCGAGTAACATTAGGTAAAAGACATTCATTTCTACCGGAAGTAAAAAGATAAACAACGGGTAGATCATCAATTGAATTCCGTAGCCGATTTCGATTTGATTCAAGATTAACACCTGAAGCAAGAAAACCAGTAAAAAACGAATGATATGTTGAATTATCGATGAACTCATTGTTGTGCTTGGTAGGGTTTTTCAAGGTCTAATTGCTCGTCTCGAAGTAGGTTTTTAATCACATAGACACGTTGAACACGTCTGAAGTTTTCAGAAAAAAGAATGGTGACATCCCAAAGTGGTTTTCCTTCCAAGACTTTTGTTTTTTCAACTTTTCCGACAGGCAATCCTTGGGGAAAAATACCTGCGCTTCCTCTGGTTACGACTTTCGACCATTTTTCGACCTTACTGTCATTAGAAATACCAGTAAGTGATCCACGGCGTGCATCCTTTCCATCCCACTTTAAAAACCCATGCTCGCCAGAAGATTCAATCATTACCGCGATATTGATGTTTTTAGTTAAGCATGACTTTACAATGCAAAAGTGTTCTCCCACGCTGTGAACGGTTCCAAGCACACCATTCGCTGAAAAGACGCCCATATTTTTCTCGATGCCTTGTTTTTTACCAACGTTGAGGGTAAAATAGTTGTTGCGTCTTGTGTACGTCGAATTAATAACCTCAGCGGGAATGTACGCGTACTGAACTTTATGCAGCGTGTCGTCAATTTTCACGAGGTTGCGCTCCAATTTCATCAAGCTTTTGTTTTCGTACTTGTGCAAACGGGCATTTTCACGTTGTAACCAACTATTGTTGCGACGAAGGTTTAAGTATTGAGTGATTTCGTGCTGGGTCTCATAAAATTTCCCTGTAAAAGTAGATGCGGTCGTTAAATATTGAGACCTTGGATAGTTCAAGGATCTGAAGTGCCACGTTAACACAATTCCCTGAAGAAGAGCGAAAAAGAGTAAGACACGAAACTGCCGAATAAAGGCGAGAAAATTACGCATACACAAAAATACGAATTTGATGCACCGTGTGAATCCTTCTTAACGTTTCTTTGTTAAAATAGAAATGTTCATTGATGGACAAACAGAGAATGGAGGATTTGAAATGGAGAATTAAAGATTCAAAATTTCATTATTAAACTTCTTACATCAATTGAAATGCGCGCATTTCAAAAAATGTTCATCGGAACGTGAGTTAGAAATTATCAATCCCCAATTTTTCATTAATTGCTGCATTAGTCACGAATCAAGAACTGGAATCGGTCGATATTTTTCAATGCAATACTTGTTCCTCTTGCTACGGCTCTTAATGGATCCTCAGCGATGTGAACAGGCAATTTGGTTTTCATTGAAATTCTTTTGTCCAATCCACGTAGCATAGACCCTCCACCTGCAAGGTAGATTCCAGTTTTGTAGATATCAGCAGAAAGTTCTGGCGGCGTCATTTCGAGTGCGCTAAGAATTGCTTCTTCGATTTTCGAAATAGTTTTATCCAATGCATGGGCAACTTCCGTATACGATATGATAATCTCTTTCGGAATCCCAGTCATCAGGTCACGCCCTTGTACTGCGTAATTTTCAGGAGCGTCATCCAATTCAGGAAGTGCTGCTCCTACGTTGATTTTAATTTGTTCAGCCGTTCGTTCTCCAACTAAAATGTTGTGTTGACGACGCATATATTCTTCGATGTCTTTCGTGAAATCATCACCTGCAACACGAATGGATTTATCACAAACGATTCCTCCTAGAGCGATGACTGCAATTTCTGAAGTACCTCCACCAATATCAATAATCATGTTACCCATCGGCTCTTCCACGTCAATCCCGATTCCTATAGCTGCTGCCATTGGTTCGTGAATCAAGTATACTTCCTTCGCACCAGCGTGTTCTGCTGAATCTCGAACGGCACGTTTTTCAACTTCAGTAATCCCAGAAGGAATACAAATCACCATTCGTAACGAAGGGTTAAAAAGATTACGTCCAGTTCCGATCATCTTAATAAAACCACGGATCATTTGCTCTGCTGCTTGGAAATCTGCAATTACACCGTCACGAAGCGGGCGTATTGTTTCGATCAACTTGTGCGTTTTTCCATGCATTTGCTGCGCCTTTTTTCCGATTGCAACAACTTTTCCTGATTGAATATCTTTGGCGACAATTGACGGTTCATCAACGACAACCTTGTCATTCATGATAATTAAGGTGTTTGCAGTTCCAAGGTCAATCGCAATTTCTTGCGTCAAAAAGCTAAATAATCCCATTTGGTTTTCCTATTGGTGTTGTGGAGTAGTGAAAAATATCTATAAAATCTGTCTTCTCCTACGATTTTTCGACGAAAAGGTTTCTTTTAGTGTTTAAAATGACGATTCCCTGTGAATACCATGGATATATCGTGCTCATTACAGTAGTCAATCGACAACTGATCCTTAATTGATCCTCCTGGTTGAATTACAGCTGAAATTCCCGCTTCATGGGCAATCTCTACGCAATCTGGGAAGGGGAAAAAGGCATCGGAAGCCATTACGGCACCATTCAAATCAAACTCGAAAGCTTGTGCTTTTTGAATCGCTTGACGCAATGCATCAACACGTGAAGTTTGACCAGTTCCACTTGCGAGCAACTGTCCATTTTTTGCAAGTACAATCGTATTTGATTTTGTGTGTTTAACAAGTTTGTTAGCAAACAATAAATCATCTACTTCATCTGCCGTAGGAGCCGTTTTTGTTTTAGCTTCTAAATGTGAGGCATTTTCAGTAATCAAGTCTTTGTCTTGTTCTAAAACACCGTTTAAGATAGTTCTGAACTGACGTTTTGGCAATTCAACTTCTTTCTGGATGAGAACAATTCTATTTTTCTTTTGTTGAAGTAACTCTAGAGCATCATCGTTGTACGATGGAGCAATGACTACTTCACAGAACAATGAACTGATTTCAGCCGCCGTTTCTGCATCAATGTTTGTGTTACTGATAAGAATACCACCAAACGCACTAACAGGGTCGCCAGCTAATGCTGCCAAATAAGCTTCTTTAATTGTAGATCGTGTTGCCATTCCGCAAGCATTGTTGTGCTTTAAAATCGCAAATGTAGGACCGTCATTTTTGAAATCGCCCATTAAGTTCACCGCGGCGTCAACGTCTAATAGATTGTTGTAAGAAAGCTCTTTACCGCTTAACTTTTCAAAAAGCTGATCCATTTCTCCATGAAAAATTCCCTTTTGATGTGGATTTTCTCCGTAACGAAGTATTTGATTGGTTTGAATGCTTTGTTTGAAAGCCTCTTCTTCACCTTGGTTGAAATAGTTGAAAATATGTGTATCGTAGTGCGAAGAAACATTGAAGGCATCCTTTGCAAAATTCTTGCGCTCGCCCATACTTGTTGCGCCTCCATTTTCTGTGAGGATATTTAGGAATGAAGCGTATTGATCCTTCGAAGGAATAATTACAACATCTTTATAATTCTTAGCCGCGGCTCTAATCAACGAGATTCCGCCAATATCAATTTTTTCAATAACGTCAGCGTGATCCGCACCAGAAGCAACCGTGTCTTCGAATGGGTATAAATCGACAATTACAAGATCCAAGGATGGAATATCGTATTCCGCAATTTGCTGTTGATCATCTTGGAAGTCGCGACGATTTAAAATTCCACCAAATACTTTTGGATGCAATGTTTTTACGCGACCACCCAAAATCGATGGGTAGGAAGTCAAATCTTCTACACGAACGACTGGAATATCGAATGACTCGATGAAAGCCTGTGTTCCACCTGTTGAGTAGATGGTGACACCGTTTTTATGAAGTTCTTTAATAATTGGTTCGAGTCCCCCCTTGTCGAATACCGAAATAAGTGCTGATTTGATCGCCTTTCTCTCGCTCATTACCTTGCTGTTACGATTTAAAAATGAAAGGGCAAAAGTACTCCAAATCATTTGGTTTTTCTTGAAAAAAAGCGAAAAATGTGCGAATAGTTATTAACGAAAAGTGAAATTTATTGTTGCCTAAAATGATTCTGAACTATTTCTGATTTTCGGAGTGTTTCTTCACCTCAAAATTCTCAATTGCAAGGGGCAGGAGAATACCAATTATTGGAAGAAAAAGACGTAATTCCATGACCGTACCGACAATATAGTGGACAACAATAAACAACACCGACATCAACAATACAGGTTTGTAGAAGGTAGCTATTTTTCGACTTCCAGCTAGAAATAGTGCGATGAGAGGTGAAAAATACAAGGCGACAAGAATGTTTGATTTCAATGCGATGTTCCAATCGGCTGCAACAAGCCCTGGAATGTTTTTCGAAATTTTATCGAACCAAATCCAATCATCATTTCCCGAGTTCCCAATCCAAAGGCGAAGAATTAAATACGTCGAAATGCCACCGAGAGTCGCAAAGATTGTTGGCATCCAGTTCTTTTCTTTCAATGAAAAATAGGCCATAGGAATAAGCAGAAATAAGGCGCTTTCACGATTGAAAATGCTCAGAGTAATAAGAATGGCCAACCACCACAATGATCGATTTTTCAAAAGTGACAACCCTAAGAGAAATACGGCAAGATTGAGGGCGTCTTGTGTTTCAACAAACGTAATTCCTTGAAACTGGGCTTGAGTGAACAACATGTAAAGGGTGAGTCCGAAAATAGAGCCTAAAGTTACCAGCGTGCTTTTTACATTTTTGGCGAAAAAATACATGGATAAAAGAGCGGTAAATGAAAAAATAAAATTGCCAATTGAGAAGACAATTACTGCTGAAGTTTCGAATAGGTCAATGAAGGAAATGCCCAACCATGGAATCAAAACGCGATAAATAAACGGTCCTCCAATGGAGCCGTCTCTGAACATAGTGAGGCTGTTTTCAAGGTCGTCTGTGAGCTTCGTACTTCCAAATCTCGGCTCTAATGAATGCGGGAAATAATCAGCCAGCGCAACAAGACCTGCCAAGGAGACAAGAGCAAAAATTCCATAAACTTGTTTAAATAAAAACATCGATTATTCCAGTAGCAACAGTTTACACAGCAGACGGACAAGGCAGGCCTTGGAAAGCAGAAGCCACGATAAGTGTCGTTGGAAATGCCGCAGGAGGTTCCAAGCCAACGGTGTCTGCAAATAACGTTCAAGGTCACATGGGGAATGCGCATCCGTATCATCATGAGCGCGGACATTTAATTGGAAAACAACTTGGGGGCGATGGTTCCGACGCTAGAAATTTGGTTGGCTTATCTGATGGTACAAATGCTCCGTTAATGACAGACATTGAAAACGAATGCCGTCAAATTATTCAAGACAATGGCCCAGGGGCCTCTGTTTATTTGCACGTGGAGGTGGATTATTCCAACACCTACTACAATGCTCCGGTAGGGGCAAATTATACTTTGGGAATGGTGGGGCGAATTATAGTTACGATCTACTCAGATTATACAAAGCAATTTCTTCTTTTTCAACGAGCGTCCCCGAATGGAGTGGTGAAAAATCATTATACCGCTGGGTGCTGCTAAATAGAAATTGCAGTTCTTATCAATTTGAATTTCCTACTTTTAAGCGAAAGTTTGAAACATGTATTCAATTTGCCTTGTAGAAGATGAAAGTGCACTCGCGGACATGGTGCGACTCAACCTCGAGTTAGAGGGTTATGCCGTTGACGTGATTTCCGACGGAGCAGAAGCTTTAGAGCTGTTCAAAAGGGCGTTTTCTTACGATTTGGTTTTGTTGGATGTCATGCTGCCAAACGTAAGCGGTGTTGACCTTTGCCGGACGATCCGTAAATCCTCGCAAGTCCCGATATTATTTCTCTCTGCAAAGGGGACTACAGCGGATCGAATTGAAGGTCTCAAAGCCGGAGGAAACGATTACTTACCAAAACCATTTGATCTCGAAGAATTGTTGCTGCGCGTCGGCATTTTATTGAATGTTCAAAGCAAATTAGGCGAGTTGGAATCAATGCAAATTGGTAATGCCAATATTGATTTTAAAACGTTTGAGGTTACATCTCAAGACTCTGATGAGGCAATCACGCTTTCGAAAAAAGAAGTGGCACTTCTTCAGTTATTTCAATCTAAAGAGGGCGAAGTGATTTCGCGCACGGAGATTTTGGATAAAATTTGGGGGAAGGATCAGTTTCCCACCACCAGAACGATTGACAATTTTATTCTTCACTTCAGAAAACTGTTCGAGGAAAACCCGAAAGAGCCGCAGTTTTTCCATTCGATTCGTGGAGTGGGCTACAAGTTCACCAACAATTCGAATTAATTCGTTAAAAATTCTAGATTTTCGTCTCAAAACTACACGATTCAAATAAGTGGTGAAACTATTTGCTACTTTTGACATTATGCAATTAATAAACAACGCGGAGAAGCAATTAAGGTATGATAAAGCCTATTTGAGAATGGCAACTACCTGGGCAGAGCTCTCACATTGTAGCAGAAAGCAAGTCGGTGCATTAATTGTTAAAGACGGAATGATCATTTCGGATGGTTTTAATGGCACTCCAAGTGGATTTGACAATTGTTGCGAGGACGAAAACGGAGATACTGTTTGGTACGTTCTTCACGCCGAAGCAAATGCCATATTAAAAGTTGCAAAATCAACGCACAATTGTCACGGAGCCACTTTGTACCTAACGCTTTCTCCTTGTAAGGATTGTAGCAAGTTGGTGGTGCAGTCGGGAATCAATCGTGTTGTTTTTATGAATCGCTATAAAGACCAAAGCGGACTTGAGTTTTTAGAGTTTGCAGGAGTCGAGGTTGAACAAATTGAAAATCCTTTTGATGGAGAATAACAATAGATCTTATCTAATTCCACTGATTGTCGCAGTATCTGTTGCGATTGGTTTGTTGATTGGTGGGCGGTTGAACCCAGCACCGAGTGAAGAAGAGTATTCGTACGGAGATTCACACGATCAAAAACTGGAGGATGTGCTCCACCTCATTAACAAGCGCTATGTTGATTCTGTTGACGTTGAAAAACTTTTTGAAGAAACAATTTCTGATTTGTTGCATCGTCTAGACCCACACAGTAATTACATCACGGCGGAAGATCTAAAGGCATTAAATGAAGGCATCGACGGGAAATTTGGAGGCGTAGGCATCCGATTTTTTGTGATTCGCGATACGGTTTGTGTGACACACGTCATTCCAAATTCTCCCTCACAAAGAGCTGGGCTAAAGGATGGAGACAGAATTCTTGCGGTTGACGGCAAAAAAATTGCTGGAAATGGCGTTTCCAATGAAAAGGTAATGAAGCTCCTTAAGGGCAATGAAGGAACAATTGTGAAAGTGCAATTGCTTCGTGGAAAAAATCAAAAACTCCAAAAGGAAATCACAAGAGGTGGAATTCCTGTCGCTTCCATTCCTGCAAGCTATATGATTAGAGATGGAATTGGTTTTATTCGAATTGACCAGTTCTCAAGAAATACGGCTTTGGAGTTTAGAAATGCAGCGGCACGACTCAAGCAACAAGGGATGACACGTTTGATTCTCGACCTAAGAGAAAATCCTGGGGGTGTGCTTACCGCAGCAACAGGAATTGTTGATGAGTTTTTAGGCGGCGGTTATAAGATTGTAGAAACGAAAGGAGAGCACATTAAAACAGAAGTGTACAGTTCAACGCCACAAGGCATTTTGAAAGATACAGAAGTTGTCGTGCTCGTCAACTCAGGAAGTGCTTCCGCATCAGAAATAGTCGCGGGAGCCTTGCAAGACAACGACCGTGCTACTATTATTGGACGGAGATCTTTCGGAAAAGGTCTTGTTCAAGAGGATAAAATGTTGAGAGATGGAAGTAATATCCGCCTGACAATTGCAAGGTATTATACCCCAACCGGTCGTTGCATTCAAAAACCATACACCGAGGATATCGATGCGTACAGAAATGACTATTCGGAGCGCGTCGAAAATGGAGAAATGTACGAAATCGATTCAAGTTTTATGGTCGATTCCTTAAAGTTCGTTACTCCAAAAGGCAAGATCGTTTATGGCGGCGGTGGGATAATGCCAGATATTTTCGTTCCTTATGATTCGACGGGATTGAGTTGGTACTTTACCCGTTTGAGAATGAGTTCTGCGTTTACGGCATTTGCGTTTGATTTTGTTGAAGGTAAGCGCGATAATTGGGCTTCAGCAGAAGATTTTGACCGTCAATTTAAAGTAACGGAAGCGATTCTCAATCGTTTTATCGCGTATGCCGAGAATGAGCACGATGTGACGAGAAACTCCAAAGAATTGCAAATCAGTAGAGATCGAATTAAACGTTCAATAAAAACGGAGATCGCGAGACAATTGTTTGAAGAGGACGGCGCTTTCCGTGTGATCAACCAACACGACCGTGAAGTGCAGGAAGCAATAAAGCAGCTCAAATAAAAGCAAAAGAGTGTTGCTGAAAATTGGTATTTTTAGATTCTAACCCTGTTGAATGATGGCCCGTTGGATTCCTCTATCCTTATTTCATGATTTGTTTGAGAGTGAAAGTGATTTACTTTCGCAAAGTGCGCACACCGAATTCATCGATCGTCTTGGTAGCGCACAAGCAACGGAAATCTGCGAAAGGAATCAAATCAGATTGCACGATTTTCATGTTTTCAAAGAATCCATACGTAGTCCCGAAGCAATCCTTTTTCACAGCTGGGTAGCACAAGATTCGGAACTAAAAGAAACACTCAACACAGAAAAGGTGTCGGGAACTTTCAAAGACAAAAAAGGAGTTTTAAAACACACCTTGGCAGATACATTTAGACGATTCATTTCGCCGTATTTAACACCTATTTTACTTCAAAATATACCAGATGACGTTGAAAAATTGTCTGTTTACTTTTCTTACGCAACACTTCTCGAAAAGGATTCTAGAGCAGCAGTGGAAGGACAGTTGTTTAAAAACATTCGAACGCAATTAGCACTTTTAAAGCAAACAGAATACCTCCATCAAGAACAAGAGTTGATTGGACTGGTGAAGCCGCTTTGTTCCGATGCGTTTATCGTTTCGATAAACAGCATGTCAAAGTCTTCCTACGCATTAAAAATGGAATACGTGGATGCGATTTTGAGCACGATTCACACTCCAGCTTGCACCGTTAGGTTCGCCAATTGGATTTTGAAACAGATGGATCAGTTGACTCTAAATCACGAGCACAACGAAAAGATACTGCAATTAAGAAAAGAGCTTGCCGAAGGAAAACTGCGCGTTAAGAAGTATGAAACGACAGTAGCTCCTGCAAGACCAAGAGTCATTCTCACCTATGTTTTTATCGCCGTTTTACTTCTATTTGGAGTGTTTGTCATTCTATTTAAGCCATTTAGCGATCCAGAAGTTTACAATGCGTATGAAAGCGCTGAAAAATCTGATTTTTCTGATGAAGAGCTCAGGGAAATTGATTCACTGGTCGCTACGATAGATTATCAAGCTTTTCTCGAGGGCGAAGAAATTGATCCTGGAATTATTATTTCGCGTGGTCAGTCCATCACGATTCGAAGGCCATTTGAAACACCACTCATGGAACAAATTTTTTCGGATATCAACAAAGATGTGACCTTAAAGGAGAATTATTACGCCGATAGTTGCGGTAGTGAGGTGAATTTCCAGCGATACCCTGGAGTTCAAGATTTGAGCAAAAAGTCAGGGGCAAAAACCGTGCTTTTTCGAAATGAATCCGCTTATGATATTGTTATTTATGTATCTGACAATAAAGCTATAGGAAGTGTTTATTCGATGTATGTAAAGGAAGGAAGTTCGGCAGAATTTCAAATGAATGTGGACGATGTTCTCACGACTTCTGCAGGGAAAACCTTCGCGCCTTTTTATCACGCAAAAGGAAGTATGCAGGAAGAGAAGCCTTCAAAAAGTTTTAAATTTCACTTTTGTGAAACGGATAATAATTACTTCGAATCAATCAATACATCCCTTCGACTCCTTTCGACGTCAAAAACAACAATTAAGTTTATGACGACAGGAAAAAGAGGACAAGAATTCCAACTGTTGGACATTTACGACGTGGCTGAATCGTATTGATTTAACTTCGCGCGCACTTTGAAAACTGGAATCCCAGCGAATGTTTACTTTTGCTTTATGATTTTATACAACGTCACAGTAAGTATTGACAGTACGATTGAGCAAGATTGGCTTTCTTGGATGAAGACCGTTCACATTCCCAATGTTATGGCTACCGAGTGTTTTATTGAAGCCCGTATTTCTCGAGTTCACGCGGAGGAGCAAGGAGGACTTTCTTACGCCATTTCATACATTGCTTCCACTGAAGAGAAATATGTAGAATATCAAGAACGATATGCTGCACCTTTGCAAAGAGAGCATGGAGAAAGATATGAGGGGAGATTTGCAGCTTTTCGAACATTACTCACGGTCGTAGAGGAATTCAAACTATGAGTGTTCAACCGAAAAAGCATCTGGGACAGCATTTCCTTGTCGACAAGAATATATGTCGCAAAATTGCGTCGCAATACAGCTCAAAAGAAACTTGCAATCGCGTTTTAGAAATTGGCCCAGGAATGGGAGCGCTTACCGAATTTTTAATCGCCGATGAATTGGATGTTTGGGTCATGGAGGTGGACAGAGACAGCATCGCTTATTTGAAAAAAGAGCAAATGTTACCTGAAAATCAAATCATAGAAGCTGATTTTTTGAAAGCAGATTTAGCAAATTATTTTGGTGACAAACCCTTTTCTGTTGTTGGTAATTTCCCCTACAATATCTCCTCGCAGATTTTGTTTAGATGTATCGAATACCGCAATCAGATTCCTGAAATTATGGGAATGTTCCAAAAAGAAGTCGCTCAGCGTGTGGCGGAACCTCCTGGAAGTAAGCAATACGGAATCTTGAGTGTTTTGCTTCAAGCATATTACGACATTGAGTATTGTTTTACGGTTGATGAGCATGTTTTTAGTCCACCTCCGAAGGTAAAATCTGGGGTAATTCGCTGCAAAAGAAATGACCGCGGAAAACTACCCTGTGACGAGAAGCTATTTAAGCAAATTGTGAAAACAACCTTCAATCAACGCCGTAAAACAATTCGAAACGGATTGAAATCTATTGTTAAAGGATATAAGTTCGATCACGAGTACTTAACATTGCGACCAGAAGTTTTAAGTGTGGATCAGTTTATCGAATTGACGATCGCAGTGGAGAAAGTTATCTCTGCAAAACCTCAATAAGTTGGATTGAATTATTCAAAATCAATACAAATTGGTATTGAAAACCTCAAGTTTTAGCAGATCTGGCTTCATAAAAGGAAAAAATTGATTTTATTTGTAGTTAAGAATTAATAAAGATATGACACTTACAGAGATTTTTTGGGGAATTGGTGATTTCATGCAGTGGACGTTTAATTTATTGCAAGCGGATGCAATAGGCGATATGTTTAACTACGCTGTGATCCTTTTAGGATTTGTTGGATTGTTTTACTGGTTGAACTGGCAACGTAAATTCAACGAGCAAGCTGCTAACGATCCGAACCAACTAAAGTAAGTTGTTTCAACAATATTTAAAGGGTTGTTCGTCACACGACGGATGACCCTTTTTTAGTTATTGCCCAATTATGGAGAACATTTCAGTAATTATTACTGCTGGCGGAATCGGCAAAAGAATGGGAGGAGATCTTCCCAAACAATTTATTGAGGTTGTTGGAAAGCCAATTTTACTTCACACGATTTTACTTTTTCATAACTATAGTCCAAATGCCCAAATATTAGTGACACTTCCTGAAGATTGGAAGGAATATTGGAATCAACTTTTGACGAAGCATAATTTCAGTGTTCCGCACACGATAATCTCAGGAGGAGAACAACGCTTTCATTCAATTAAAAATGCTCTTGCAGCTTGCAAATCACCTTATGTATTCGTTCACGATGGTGTGAGACCGCTGGTTTCGGCAGGTACACTGCGTCGTTGCTCAGAAGCGCTTCTATCACATAAAGCCGTGATTCCAGTTGTTGGGATGAAAGAATCCATCAGATGGGTAGAAGGGTCGCAATCGAAATCGCTAAACCGTTCAGAATATCGCGTGGTACAAACCCCACAATGTTTTGAAAAGGAGTTATTGGTTCAAGCATATAATCAAGATTTTCACGAGGGCATCACTGATGATGCATCGCTTGTTGAGCAGCTCGGTGAGCGAATTGAATGCGTGGAAGGAAATGATGAAAACATAAAAATCACTACGCCAACAGATTTAATAATGGCCGAAGGCCTCCTTAAATAAGTTTAATTTTTCTTGCAGGATACTCAATAAGTGTATCTTTGCCCCCTATTCTCAGAAGACATGAAGGTTACAGATCATTTAAAGGCAGCTAAAGACACGCTATTTTCATTTGAAATACTTCCACCTCTAAAAGGTAAGAGTATTCAGTCGATATATGACGGAATGGATCCCTTGATGGAGTTTAAGCCAAAGTTTATCAATGTTACTTACCATCGAGAGGAATTTATTTACAAAGAGCGCGAAAATGGGTTGCTTGAAAAAATAGCGATTCGCAAAAGACCGGGAACGGTTGGAATTTGTGCTGCGATCATTAACAAATATGATGTCGATGCAGTTCCACATTTGATCTGCGGGGGATTTAGCAAAGAGGAGACGGAAAACGCGTTGATTGATTTACAGTTTTTAGGAATTGACAATGTATTGGCACTTCGCGGTGACTCCATTAAAACAGAAAGTGCTTTCCGTCCAGATGAAAATGGTCATGCTCATGCGGTTGATCTCATTCATCAGATTAGTGATATGAATGGTGGGAATTACCTGATGGATGATGTGAATTTGGAACCAACCGATTTCTGTATTGGAGCGGCGGGTTATCCTGAGAAACATTTCGAAGCAATGAATCTGGCAACAGATTTGCAGTATTTGAAGAAAAAAGTAGATGCTGGCGCGGAATATATCGTGACGCAAATGTTTTTCGATAATAAAAAGTACTTTGAATTCGTTGATGCTTGCAAGGCTGCAGGAATAAATGTTCCGATCATTCCAGGTTTAAAGCCAATTAAAACAATGCGTCACATTTCGTTTTTACCGAAGTTCTTTCACATCGATTACCCAGAGGACCTTTCTACGGAATTATTAAAATGCAAAACAAACAAAGACGCTGAACAAGTTGGAATTGAATGGGGGATTCAACAATCTAAAGAGTTGAAAGAAGCGAATGTTCCGTGTATTCATTACTACACAATGTCCAATTCAGACTCGGTAAAGGCAATCGCAAAAGAAATATTTTAGAAATGAGATTAATAGTATTAATAGGTGCGGTTTTCCTCTTTGGGAATGTACAGGCCCAAAAAAAGAAAGATCAAAAGCCGTTAGACTTGACAAATGTTGTGATCATCGGTCAAATGGACGATCCATCTGATCGCTATTCTGTTGAGATCAACATGACAGAGCTTTTTAGTACGAATGGTTTGAAATCAAAGGCTTCTTTAAACTTGATGAAACAAGGTGCAGACTCTGAAATTCTAGCTTCGGACTCATTAAAAACGGTTTTGGAAGCTCAAGGGTACGATACGTATCTTTTGATCACGGTGCGTGGTTACGATAAGCGCTTCAAAATGTCTGATGCCAATGATGATTTTAAAACATCACTGGGTCGAGGAAATCTATTTTCTATCTACCAAGAAGGCGTTGTTTCAGTATCGTTTGAATTCAAATTCTTCAGAAACGGAGAGCTTGTTCGTGACGAAGTTATCAAGTGTGGCAACGCAGGAAGTCGCGAAAAAGTACTGAGCAAATTGCGTAAAAAGGTCAGAAAACGCTTGGTTAAGGACTGGAAGTAACCCTGAACTTAGAGAGGCGAAATTAGCTAACAAATGCGGAAATGCTATTGACAGCTTACGCAATTACTTCTTAAAAAGCTTCGCCACGTATTTTCCAATAATATCAAACTCAAGATTTACGTGATCTCCAACTTTCAGCGTATGAAAATTGGTGTGTTCCCAAGTGTATGGAATGATACACACAGAAAAAGATTGTGCCTCAGAATCGACAACGGTTAGGCTAGTTCCGTTGACAGTTACAGAGCCTTTTTCAACAGTAACATCATTGGACTGATATTCGAAAGTGTATTTCCAACTTCCATCCTGATCTTCTATTGCTAAGCATTCCGCTGTCGTATCTACATGTCCCTGAACTATATGGCCATCCAATCGACCATTCATAACCATACAGCGTTCCAGGTTTACTTTCGTTCCAACTTTCCAGTCGTTGAGGTTCGTTTTATTTAACGTTTCTTGGATCGCAGTGACTACAAATTGGTCACCGTCGATTTTAACAACGGTTAAACAACAGCCGTTATGTGCAACGCTTTGATCGATTTTCAGCTCGTTAGTGAATCCACTTGAGATTGTAAAATGAACGTTTTCTCCTTCGCGCTCGATCCCTTGAACTTGTCCGAGATTTTCAATAATTCCTGTAAACATGCTTTAAAATTAAGCTTTCTTTCGAGTAAAAATGAATGCAAAAATAATCCCCAAAGTAAATAGAAGATCGGCGTATGGAAACCAAACCGGGTGAGGCATCAACAAAAAGTTGACGACATTTCCAAGTAATAGAATCATGGCGATTCCTATGACAGTCATACCATTCTCCTTATCGATCAATCGTCCTATGATCATACCGCCAAAAGCACCCAATCCATGTGAAATTACAACACCAATGTGCGCTCCAACTGGCTGATTAAGCATGAACTCCTTAAAAGTCTTTGGGTCTTTAACAGCAAGTCGATAAACCTCAATATCAATTGGATAAATTTTATGAAGAATGGATTGAATGATCATAATCACAACCATTCCACCAATAATTCCGGCTAATACGGCTAATATGGATCTTATTTTCATCTTGCGTTCGTTTTAATTTTGACTTTAACTGATTTAGATGCGGGCGTGTGACTGGATCTTGCGTGTAAATCCAACGGCACCAAAGGGTTTGCTTCTGGAAAATAGGTTCCCAAACAGCCTTTCGGTATGTCGTAAGGCACTACAGCAAAGTTGGAAACGCTTCGCTCTACATCGTCATAATTATTGAACAACGTCACTAAATCTCCTTTTTGCAAGTTTTTAGCTTCCATATCAGTCGGGTTCATAAAAACAACCATTCGCCCGTTGTACACTCCGCGATAACGATCGTCGAGTCCGTAAATTGTGGTGTTGAATTGGTCGTGACTTCTTGTCGTCATCATTAAAAATTCGTCCGTTTCTAAAGTATTTTCTGACAATCGGTTGACGGTGAAATTCGCTTTTTTATTATGCGTATGGAACTCTCCAACCCTCGCGCCGTTCGGAAGTTCGAAGCCAGTGGGGTTTTTAACGCGCTCATTATAATTTTCGAATCCAGCGACTGTTTTTTCAATCAAATCACGAATTCTACTGTAATCATCCACGAGATAATCCCAATCTACCTTATCTTGATTTAAAGTCGCTTTGGCAATATTCGCTACGATTACAGGTTCACTCATAACAAATTCAGATGGTGGTTGCAGAACACCTTGCGAAGAATGCACAACGCCCATCGAATTTTCAACAGTCACGAACTGCGATTTTCCATTTTTCATGAACTTGTCTGTTCTTCCCATGGACGGAAGAATGATTCCCGTTTTGCCATGAACCAAATGCGACCGATTCAACTTTGTTGAAATGTGAACGGTTAAATCACAGTTTCGAAACCCTTCAGAAGTGTAATGTGTATCTGGAGCAGCGGAGAGAAAGTTACCTCCCATTCCCAAAAACACCTTTACTTTTCCTTCGTGCATGGCTTTGATCGCGCTTACCACACTATAACCTTCTTCTTGAGGTGGCGTAAATCCAAAGTTCTCACTTATTTTATCCAAAAGCGCTTTGGAAGGTCGTTCGGCAATTCCAACCGTTCGGTCTCCTTGAACATTACTGTGTCCACGAACGGGACAGGTCCCCGCACCAGGTTTTCCAATACTTCCTTTCATCAGAAGTAAATTCACCACTTCCTGAATGTTGTCAACGCCATTAACGTGCTGGGTCAAGCCCATTCCCCAACAACAAATGATTTTCGATTTTTCTGCTAGCAATGTGACAACGGCGTCAATTTCCTTTTCGTCAATCCCCGTTCTTTGTACCAGTTCTTTTAAGTTATTTTCAAGGAGATTCGCTTTAAATTCCTCAAATCCGGCCGTTTTCAGCGCGATAAACTCATGGTCCAAAACTTCTGGTCGTTCCTCTGCGATATGAAAAAGCTTGATTAGAATCGCTTTAAGTAGCGCGACATCCTCGTTAATAGTTACCTGCAAAAAGTGGTCAGAAATCACGGTGCCACCACCAACAATTCCTTTGATTGTTTGAGGATTTTTAAAGCGTACCAATCCAGATTCTTTGAGAGGATTGATTGAAACGATCTTAGCTCCATTTGCCTTCGCCTTTTCCAGAGCAGAAAGCATTCTTGGATGATTTGTAGCTGGATTTTGCCCAAAAATTAAAATGACTTCGGCTTTGTAAAGATCGTCTAAGGTTGTAGACCCCTTTCCAATGCCAACTGTGTGATTTAGCGCAACACCACTGGATTCGTGGCACATATTCGAACAATCAGGCAGGTTGTTTGTCCCAAACATTCGGACAAAAAGCTGATAAAGGAATGCTGCTTCATTACTGGTTCTGCCTGAAGTATAAAATGCAGCATCGTTTGGACTGTTCAAGGATTTGAGATTTCCACCGATGATTTGATTGGCTTCGTCCCAGGAAATTTCTTCGTAGTGTTGAGCGCCTGGACGGACAATCATTGGGTGTGTAAGACGTCCTTGTTGCCCTAGCCAATAATCACTTTGATCATACAGTTCTGCAATGGAATATTTAGCAAAAAATTCGGGGTTCGCTCGTGCTGTCATGGCTTCTTCAGCAATGGCTTTCACACCATTTTCGCAGTATTCACCTAATTTTGAGCGTTTTGTGGGATCAGGCCAAGCACACCCTGGGCAATCAACACCTTCTTTTTGATTTAAGTTATTCAGAACTTTGAAGCTCTTGCCGACTGGCATTCTACTGAAAATATTTTTCAGGGAAATCACAACAGCTTTCATTCCAGCCGCATGATCCGATTGTTTTTCGATGCGTAATTGCTCTTTTTCTTTCGTTTCTGCCAAAATCAGAGGTATTAATCCACTTTAAATGTAACAGAATTCAGTGAATTTGCAGGTTGTTGCGGGAGATTATTGATTGGCTTCTATGCCTTTTTTATATTCTGAAAGCGCTCTTTCTCGGGCTGTTTTGTGATCTACCATTGGTTCTGGGTAGCCAAAACCTTCATATTCAGGGACCCATTTACGCACATATTCGAGGTTTTTATCAAATTTAGTAAGTTGCGAGCTTGGGTTAAACACTCTAAAATACGGTGAGGCGTCACAACCTGTTCCAGCGGCCCATTGCCAGTTACCATTATTGGCAGAAAGGTCATAGTCCAAAAGTTTCTGAGCAAAATAAGCTTCGCCCCATTTCCAGTCTATTAACAAGTGTTTGCAAAGAAAACTGGCGGTTACCATACGAACACGATTGTGCATTATTCCTGTGGCGTTTAGCTCGCGCATTCCTGCGTCTACAAGAGGGTAGCCCGTATTTCCTTCACACCAACGTTCAAATTCTTCTTCATTATTTCTCCAATTAATTCCGTCGTATTTACTTCTGAAATTGTTGTCCACTACTTTAGGGTAATGCGACAGGATTTGCATGAAGAATTCGCGCCAGATCAGTTCACTTAAAAATGTAGCGTTGATTTTTAAGGCTTTTCGCACCATCTCTCTTGTACTTACCGTTCCAAATCGTAAGTGAACGCTAAGATGACTCGTGCTATCTTTTGCCGGGAAATCACGCTCATATTCATAATTCTCCAATCCCTCGAGCGAATAATCTGGAACTGAAACCGATGATTTTTTGAAGCCAATATCGCTTAAAGAGGGAAAGTCAAATGATTTTTGGAGGAGGTTTTCAAAATGATTTTCGGTCTCTTCTGGAATCCCGATTTCCTTCAACCGCTCTAACCATTTGTTTTTGTAAGGTGTGTAAACCACATAAGGATCGCCGTCATCTTTCACGACTTCCGATTTCTCAAAAACAACTTGATCTTTGAAAGTATGAAATTCGGCATTGTAGCTTTTACAGATTTCTTCAACTTGCTGGTCGCGCAAGGAAGCATACGGCTCATAATCACGATTGGTAAAAACCGCCTCGATTTTAAATTCTTCAAAAAGACTTTTCCATACTTCTTCTGGATTCCCCTTCAGTATTTTTAGACTACTTCCTTTCTTTTTGAGTGCCGAGTTGATTTTAGAAAGTTGGTCGTGAATAAATTGAACACGAGCATCATCTTCGGGAAGTTCATCCAGAATTTGATCATCAAAAATGAAAATAGGCAGCACAGGATTCTGTCCTTTTAAAGCTTCGGAAAGCCCAGTATTGTCATTCAAACGTAAATCACGTCGAAACCAAAAAACGGAAATTTTCATTAATTAAAAGCTACAATGTAAAGGTTTAGGGAAGTTGCGATGAACAACCAAATGATGTAGGGGAGGAGGAGTACGTTTACCCAACCCATTTCTTTTTTGAAGAAGAAAAATTTTAATGTCAAAAGGAGGGTTAGCGCTGAAATTAGCATCAAAGCGAAAGTGGTTTCTTTGAAGTAAAAAAAGACAGGATTCCACGCTACGTTTAAAACCCATTGAAATCCAAAGAGAACAGCCATTTTACGCTTCCCGATTCGATTCCATGCCGCACCCATGTAGAAGGAATAACAGATCATAATTGTGGTCCATGCAACACCGAAAAACCAGCCAGGAGGAGTCCACGGGGCTTGATTCATATTTTGGTACCAATCGGAAGTGACACCGCTACCAGTAAAAAGTATTCCTAGTGCAAGCGCGCCGAAATTGGCGACGAAAAAGAAAAAGTAGCGAAGAAATGTGTTCATTTAAGGTCTCCTTGTTCAATCATTTTCTCCAGATGTTTGTGTCTGAATTCGAAAATAGCGTTGAGTTTTTTCTTAATATACAAACGATAAGCGAGAGGAGCGAGCAAAGGGAACGGTAATTTTAAATATACTTCGTCGGACATCAATACACCTCCATCAACCTCAGTAAAAGAATGCTTGTGGTGCCACATTTTGTATGGACCATAACGTTGCTCGTCTATGAAAAACTTTTTGTCTTCTACCACCGTAATTTCTGTGACCCATTGGGATCGAAAAAGTGGGAAAATCTTGATACTGTAAGTAACGATTTGTCCAGGGTGGATTTTCTCCAATCGTGGTGATGTTATCCTGAAGTCGAGCTCCTTTGGTGTGAGTTTTTGGAGATTTGAGGGGGTGGAGAAGAAATGCCAAGCTTCGTACGCAGATATTGGGAGAAACTGTTCTGTGCGAAAACTATATATACCAGAATGTTTGCTAATTACCACCCCCTTAAATATTTAATGTTTAACAAATGTAATGAAAAGTTAAACGAAATGAACAAACGATAGAAAAAATTAAATTTTGAGTATAAAAAAAGGGGCAAACGCCCCCTTCATCATTGAGAAGATTATTCTTACATCAAATCTTTCATGCACTCTTCAGCAATTTTTTCAATACCAGCTTCATCTGAATCTGCTGATTCGAAACCATCGTACTCTTGTTCGATTTTTTCAACAACACAGTCAATGAACTGATCTGTTTTCTCTGCTCCAATCACTGATTCCAAAGTTGCTCTCTCAGAGTTCATTTCAGCTTTCGCTTTTTCTTTGTCTTCGTCAGTCCAGTTTCCTTTAGAACTTCCTCCACAAGCAGTTAATACAAAGAGAGAAAGTGCAGCAATTGCGATAAATGTCTTTTTCATAATTAATTTAATTTCCCTAAAAATAGAAAATTTTCCATTGTTTGGACTTTTTAGACCATCAATGAATGAACTAAATCGATAAAAAGAGAAACAAATTGGAGTTGCCAATGTTTATTTAGCTTATTCCAATATATAAGTGAAAAATAAAATCACTTCAGGTCGAATAATTCTAATGGGTTTGGACAATTTTCAGCGTACCAATTCATTTTTTCAGAAGAACACACACCAGGATAATCTCCTTTTTTACCTTCTAAATTTAGAATGAGCTGAAAATGAAGATGCGGCGCATAATCTCCATTAACGGAAGCATCTCCCAGCCAGCCAATTTGATCTCCAGCCCCAATTTTTTGCCCTAAGGTGATGGATTCCAGTGATTTTAAGCTTAGATGCCCATACAACGAATAAAATGTTTCTCCATCGAACTCATGTTCTAATATAATGGTTGGTCCGTAATCACCGAAATTGTCATTGTTTTGAAAGCTGTGAATCGTCCCATCTAACACCGCGTGCACGCTTGTTTTTTCAGGTGCCCAAAAATCCACGCCTAAGTGAATATTTCTATCTACATCACTGTTGTTAAAGTAGTCACTCCGATTGTAAATATTTCTTTTTTCGAGGTAGCCACCATAGGCAACCTGCATGTTTCGTTCCAACAGATATGCATCGATATAGTTTTCCCAATCTTGACTGGATGCGACATTCACGGATTCTAAATCTTTATTGGACGAAGAAAGGTCGATTTCGCAGTAGTGAACAAATGGGATTTTCGGGTCGAGAACGGCAGCGACTGAGTCTTTCAGAGTTTCATTCATGAATCTTGATTTTGTTTCGTTTTTAATTTTGTAAAAAATTTGGAATCCTCGGTCAGCGGACCGATACTTTGCTGCCTTAAGTCCATGATCAGTTTCACCCCGAAAAAGCAAATGATGTAAATAAAGGCAGGTGTTTTAGATAGAAAAATGATGAATAAAATGCCAGAGATCATCAGTAGAATATGGATTACAACAATTCTCTTGTATGGTGCAATAAAAAGCATGATGACGGAGCTATTTTCGCGTTCTTTTTTGCGGAAATAATTTACAAAAAACGAAACACCATAATTGATGAAAATGGCGAGAATTCCATATTTCAATGTCCAAATAGTATTCCACGACATCAAATTGTTGGGGGTGTTTGTGAAAGTTCCGCCAAAAAGTGCATCAATAAAAAATCCATGAACGGAGCAAAATATTCCGAAATGGAGCATGAAGAAAGGCACCAGAATGAGTTTCAGTTTTGACTTTTCCATATCATGATCTCCTATCGTGAGGTTGGGACTATCGTTGTGACCTCGATACAACATTATTTTAAGGACTCCATAAAATCCAAGCACTAGGTTTTATAACCAAAACATAAGCATCAACTCTCCAACACCCCAATAAACTCATTAGTTTCTTTCAACTCTATTGCTAGATGTCCCAAACCTTCCGTTTCATATCTTTCTAATTGTTTTTCAATCCATTCTGTTGCATGAGTTTCGGGTTTTTTGGATAAATCAATTCCTAAGAATCTCAATCTATCATTATTCACAAAAAAGTTAGTCCATACAGGAATATCTTCCCTTGTCAATTTTCTCAATTTCAGTCTTTCTGTTTGTTGATTAAAGTAATTCATTCTTTTTCGGTACAATTTGTTCTAATTGCATACAACTCAAATATACGAACAACAAAGCACAATTTTCCGGTGAAGTTCTGTGCGCCTCATCGAATAATCGAAAAAAAATTCAAATTTCTGAAAAAACCAAGATCCAGTCATAGTAGTCATTTAAACGAATTTAAACGGATGTAAACGAAAAACAATCGACAGAAAATGACAAATTACCGAATATGATTTGGAGGTCACTGCAACTTTGTACCGTCGATTCAACGGAAGTGTTGATGGAGGACGTAAAATTCAAGTAATGTTCTAAAAAATTGTAAGATGAACGCATTGAGAAACAAAGTGAGTATGATTGGCCGCCTAGGAGCAGCGCCAGAGATGGTAACATTGGAGAGTGGGAAAACGTTGACGCGGTTTAGTCTCGCAACAAATGAGAGCTACAAAGACAAGAGTGGTGAGTGGCAGACTTTAACGCAGTGGCATAATTTGACAGCATGGGGGAAAACCGCTACGAACATAGGACGTACACTCAGCAAAGGTCAGGAAGTAATCATTCAGGGACGACTCGTGAACAAGAGTTATGAAACGAAATCTGGTGAGAAACGCTACGCTACGGAAATCGAAGTGAATGAGTTTCTAACGTTGTCTGCAAAGAACGATGAAAAGTCCTAACATCAAAGCTTTAAATGAAGCACACTTTCAAAGAGCCGGGGATAGATCACCTGGAACCGGCTCTATTTTTTTCACCACTAAACACTACAAAATGAATCACGTAAACCTAATCGGGAAAATAACCACAAAACCCCGCTTTTTCATACTGCCAAACGGACGCAAAGTCGCACAATTTACAATGGCTACAAAAGACACTTTTCTCGATGAGGAAGGAAACACTAAAAGTAAAGATCATTGGCACCGGATCTGCGCTTGGGGCAGATGGACACAGATTCTTGAAGAACTCGGAGATATCGGCTTGGAAATGGCCGTTGAAGGAAAGCTAACGACACGCTTCTACCACAAATCTGGTCAACGACATTTCATTTCTGAAGTAGAAGTCAACGATCTTGTCATACTATAACCATTCACCTAACCTAACCACTATTATGCAAACGCTGAAAAACCACGTAACCCTGATCGGAAGTTTAAGTTCGAATCCTGAAATCACCAATTTTGAAAACGGTCGAAAAGTTGTCCGATTTCGTTTGGCTACCAATCGTTACACGATGAAAGATAAAAAAGCCCGCGTCGAATGGCACCGTGTTTTTGCATGGGGCAACATTGCTCAGTTTATCGAAAGTCACGCAAGAATTGGCAAAGAGTTGGCGATCCACGGCAGATTGGTCAATCGGACCTATCTCAGTAAGGATGGACGTGAACGACAAATCACGGAAGTGGAAGTGAAACACGTGATTGGATTGTAACTCAACCTATAACCTAACCTACTTACAATCTACACGTGAAAACCCTGGCGACTGACTTAAATCGGAATCGCCAGGGTTTTTTTGTAACTTTTCTCCTTGTTGAGAGTCTTAACACTTGAAACGTAACTATACTTTTGATGAAACTGTACTTTTTCTCGATTCTATTTATTTTTCCCCCGCTGATTTTAAAGGCTCAAAATGTTGTCGGCACCATCGTAGATGCTACCAGCGAACCGATACCTTTCGCAAAGGTGTGGGTTAAAAGCACAAGTTTCGGCACCGTTTCGAATGGAAAAGCCGAGTACAATCTCGAGTTTAAAGATACAGGAACCTATCTATTGCGTTTTTCCGCTTCTGGATACGAACCTTTTGATACCTCAATTACAGTTGTTAGTGGAGTTAATTATTGTTCACCAACACTCAACTCGATTATCCAGGAAGTTGAAGCGGTAACAGTAGAAGCTGTGAACAGAAGAAAACGCGGGAAGGAACTCATGAAAAAAGTGATCGAAAAGCGAAGCGATTTTTTAGATGCGGCAGGTCACTATTCGTGTGACACCTATTGTTTTACGTCACTTGACAAAAGAACTGAAAATACTTCCGACACGATTCCAGACGAAGAGTCTGTGAATTTAAAAACAATGAACATTACGGAATGGAATGGAAAATCTTATTACGAAGCGAATAACCGTTACAAGGATATCATTCAAGGTTATCGCGATTACACAGAGAAGTCCAACAGCTCGGTTTCAGTCTCCATGTCATTTTCCGAGGATGAACTCGGTGAACAGGGATCAATGCCAGTAAACCCGTATGTTTTAATCAACGGATTGGAAGATGCGGACATAAACATTTTTAAAAATACGATCAACGCACCTCTCATTTCGCAGCGTCCGCTCATTTCTCCTTTGGCATTCAACGCGCTGCTGAATTACAATTTCTTCTTAGAGGGATCGTTTTTTGAAAACGGCCAGCACATCGCTGAAGTTCGTGTGGAGCCAATTTTTAAGGAGGAGGGACTTTTCTACGGAACGATTTTCATCAACATGGAAACGTATGCTCCCACATCTTTCGAACTGGGAATAAACTCAGGAGCGATGCATTATTTCAAGGATATGCGAATCGTAACGCATTTCGATTTAGTAGGAGACAAACCTCTTCCAACGAAACGCGAATTTGTGTACTTGATTAAAGAATACAAAACGTTCATTCACGGTAATATTTTAATTTCTCATAAAAATTACGAATTTGATCACCAGACAGATTCTCGTGGGTTCTGGACGGAAACGAGAAGGTATGAACCAGAAGCTTTTGATACGGATAGCACTTACTGGCTGGACAAACGTCCATTTGTTCTCAGCGATGGCGCGAAGGAGTTCATACGCGTTCAAGATAGTATTACAGAATACGAATCGAGCGAAGAGTATTTAGCAGAACAAGACAGCACCTACAATACGCTTACAGTTTGGGATTTTCTTTTCAATGGTGTGGGCTTTCGAAATACATTTAAAAAACAAGAATGGCGCATTAATCCACTGACAGAACAGATGATTTTCTTCGGCGTAGGCGGCTATCGTCATGCATTGGGCGGCTATTACAAAAAGGAGTTTGAGAATGGGAAATCATACACGATTCGTCCGAGAGTGGATTACGGATTTAACAATAAAGATTTTAAAGGAAGCCTCGGAGTAGGCTATACTTACAACCCCATGCGTTTTGCAAAAATATATGTCGAGGGCGGAGATATTTACGACTTCGTAAATAGTTATGAAAGCATTCAGGGAACTTTAGGTCCAGCGAATAGAGTTCGAAATCAACGCTTGACAATTGAACATGAATTTGAAGTCGTAAACGGCGTCTATTTGGCAACGAACCTATTATACTCTCAACGAAAATCGTTAGGTGATATAACCTATCCAGAATGGGTAGAAGTGTTTGGGAGTTTTTCGGAGCCAGCACCCTTTGAGGACTATACGATCTTTATGACGGAAATAGAAGTCGCGTATTATTTCCAACAACGATACATTATCAAAAAAGGACGAAAATACATTACGAGTAGTCGCTGGCCAAGACTCTCAATGTTGTACAGAAAAGGATATCCAACGATTTTTGGTGCGCAATCGAATTTCGATTTCCTTGAGTTTAAACTCGAAGATCGTTTGGATTTCAAAGGATTGGGTCAATCTGAAGCAAAAATTACCGCGGGAGCATTCCTCAGAAAAAAAGATTTAAGAGTGATTGAGAACAAGTACTTCCGTACGTCTGATGCTTTTTTCTTTTCAAATCCTGTGAATTCCCTTCAAATGTTAGATACAGCATTGAATACTTCAAACTCCTATTTACAAGCCAATTTCATTCATCATTTCAATGGATTCTTTTTAAATAAGGTTTGGTTGATCAATAAAATTGGACTAGAGGAAACCGTTGGCGGCGGTTTGTTAATGATTCCCGAGGCGAATTTCAGTCAAATTGAATTTTATGTAGGATTGGAACGCATGTTTAGAATCCGCAAGCAATTGTTCAAAATTGGAGTGTATGCCGTTGCATCGGATAACAATTATGATAAAGCCGCGATTCGCTACAAAATTGGGGTCAATTTCTACGATTCGTTTAGTAAGAAGTGGGACTATTAATAATTTCGGTAATCATTCCAGATTTTCTTTCGAATACCAAGAACTAATAAGCCTCCAGCTTTTTTGCTTTGGACTGAATAGCCGCCGTTAGCCTCAATGAAAAGTGAAGTCATGTATAACCTTGGGAAGCGACGTTCCGCCATCACTCGAAGCAACCAACGATTGTTTTGATTCCCTTGACCAATGAAGTGTCCAAATTCGTATGGTCTGTTTATATAAGGATCGTAAACATCGCCACCGTAATTGGCTCCGTTTGTGTTGCTGCCTCGAAGTGTATAGCTTAAAAATCCGTAGAGGGAATAGTTACCTTTTCTCAGATTGACTTCTCCGAGGATCTCTGCAAAATTGGAACCATAGGGATGTGCCAATGGCATTCCTTGATTTCCGTAATTCAACTGATCATTCAAGTGCGCATAGGTGTAAGGTCTCACAAAATTCAATTCGACACGAGTAAATAGTTCCCATTGACTCACACGGAAGGATGTTTTTACCCCAAATTGTCCGCCAAATTTATTTGCCCACCATTGACTTCGTGCACGGATTTCTGATAGCAAGAATTCGTCAAGTATAAACTGCGAGTAGAAGGTGTAGCGCTTGAACTTGGCTGTCACATCGATACCCAAGAGCACATTATCGGATGAACCAACAGAGTATTCTTGTGGTCGATAAAAAACAATGGGATTCAAATATTCAACGTCGAACCCTCTTTTTAGCAGCGTATCACTCGGGTTGAAAATCACCGTTTCAAAGATTCCCAAGTTCAACCATTTTGTCGCGTTGAATGAGATGTGATGCGTGGATGCAAACTTACCGCTCCAATTGTTTTGTCCACCTTCTCTCAGGAATTGGTATAAAATGGAATATTCCAATCGCCAAAAACGCGTACGGATAAGACCGAATGGATAAGGATTCCCCATATCACTCAGAAATAGAGAACGAGACCCTTCCCCATAAAAATTGTGATCCACGCCGACTTGGAAATTGAAAACATGGTTCGGCGTATACGAAATTCGTGAACGAACGTCGGTGTACAAATTAGCATTGCCTTCTCTCCAATTGAAATAGGATTTTGGTCGGTAACTTGTGTCTCCAGAATACATGCCTTGAACAGCGTTGAGTTTAAAATGCCATTTATTATTGTAACGAGCATCCCAAGAAGCTCCTGCACCTATTCGAAATCCAAATTTGTCTTCACCTTCTGTGTTTTGAGATTCTGAGACAAATCCAAGGAAATCTGTGAGAGGACTGAATTTAATTGTTTTGGTTTTCGTCTTGGAAACGGTTGCTTGCTTTTGCATGACAACCAATGGCTTCAGAAAAGAATGACGACTTAAGTTAAAATCGGGTGTATGTAGATAGTCATTACCCAATGAAAGATCTTCTACCAACCCATTCAAATTCAAAATGTTGGGTAATTTTAAAGATTTGGCAGGAATCGATTCTACACTTTCAATTGAGATTAAAGAATCCTGACCGAAAGAAATCGATGCGATGAATAAGGCTATGATGGTGATACTTCTCATCAAAAATCGTTGTAGTGATTTAACAAGGCCGTTTTCAAACCGAATTGGAAAATTGTTCCGTTGATTCCATTTTGTTGACTTGTATTCCGAAGAACGATTCTAGTAAAAGCTGAAAAGTTCATTTTTCGATTGAATCGATATCCAAGTTCAACTTGTAAGTTCGTTGTGTTAAATGACGCTGATGTTCCAGGGTTGGACAATGCACTCGTTGGCAACAAACCGCGCGGATTGTAATCATTAAGAATCATGTAAGAAAGAAGAACATCAGCGTAAACACGTTTCCACTCGTAATTAGCTCGCAAAACAATTTCCTGCAACCCATCACCACGAATATGCCCTAACGGTAAATTATAGTGAATGTAGTTCAATCTTGGATTCGTAGATTGGTACAAATCTGCTGAGAGATAGTTGTATTCGGCTTGAATCATAAAGTCACTCAAACCGAAAAAGTTATAACCTCGGTAACCAAGTTGAAAACCTGTGCGATCAAAATTCCAGTTCGGAACAGCGAATTGTCCATAAAGAAGATGTTTTGGAAAAAGCTGCATTCCGACATTCAAACCAATCATACTGTTGACTTCATTTTCCCCAAGAAAGCTTGATATTCCAGGCACAGGATTATAAAACAAAGGATTCGCGCTTCGGTAACTTACAGAATCTCCTCGATTCCATATAACGCCTTCAAAGAGACTTATGTTTAGCATTTCATTCGGCATCCACGTGAAATAATTAACGGAGTACCCTTTTGCTTCGTAATAAGATTCAGCGGAGCTTGTTAAAGGTCGACGCAGCAAATTTAATAGCTTGGAACGAAGAATTCGAACTTTAAACTTTGGATGCACTTTCCAATCAACTCGAAAGTATGGCGCCGAATACGAGTTATCCGAGAGTAAAATAGACCGGTGTCCCGAACCAATAAAGTGACTATTGTTCCCAAAGGAAATCATCAAATTTTGAATCGGTTTATAGCTGACGTTTCCAATTGCATAAGCGTAATCGAGTCCATCTGTTTTGAAGAATTTAGTTCTGCCTGCTCCAGGAACAACAGCGTTTTGGGTCGAATATTCTGTTCCCGATAGATATAATTCACCGAGTTCGAGGTAATATTCTTTTTCGTAATTCGGAAATGTGGTTTGATTCTCGTAAAAGGAAGTAGAAAAAGATACTTTGTTCAATAGATCACCCTCAACAAGAAATCCTCGGGTATTTTGAAGTAGTCTTCTGTCAGAGGTGTCAACTAGTTCAATCCCCCCTGAAAAATTAAAAGTGGGCGAAATGGTGAGAAAAAAATCATCACCTTTTATTTCAAAGAGGTGCTTTTTGAAAAGCGTTTGTGTGAAGTCGTAATACTGCTTCGTTGAATCGATGATTGCGGGAATCATATCGTATGAATTTTCGGAAATCGGAAAAAACGAACCATCATTTAAAGACTTCGAGAGTTTGTTCGCAAAGACCTGATCTTTGTAGAAGGAATGATGCGAGGTCAAATTCACTTGCGCACGAATATTCGCCAGTGAAACTATTAAAGTCAGAAGAAGAAGCCACTTCATCGCTTTAAGATTGCTTTGGTTTTCGCGATGAACATTGGATTGTATAGACTTTCCTTGTTGTATTTCAATGGTTTGTTTTCGTTCACAGTGACAATCACTCCACCCAAAGCTTCGAGAATTGCTTGACCGGAAGCGATATCCCATTCCATCGTTGGAGCGAATCTCGGGTACACATCTGCTATTCCTTCTGCCAAGTCGAAAAATTTTAAAGAACTACCACGATGAATGTAATGCAATTCTCCAAACTGACTTTCAAGCTGTTGCATATAATTAAATCCGCTTCCATGGGTATAACTTCTCGAACAAGTCACCGCAACGGGATTGTTTAATTGTGACGAAGCTTGTACTTTTTTCCAGTTTTTTGGTTGATCGAAATTTTCAAAATCGCAAAGAAATACGCCCGTTTGCTTTCCACCGAATAAGATTTTATGCTTAACAGGATCAGCGATAATACCGAATACAGGCTTGTTTTTAACCAGATGAGCAATATTTACTGAGAATTCATCATTGCGCTTCAAAAACATGCGCGTTCCGTCCAGAGGGTCAACACACCAGAATTCTGACCAATCTTTTCTTTCCTCATAATCCGGATGTTCTTGTTCTTCTCCTAAAATGGCAATATTGGTTTTCACCAAGTGCTTTTCAATTATTTTGGAAGACGTTATGTCCGCAATCGTAACAGGTGAGCCATCATCTTTTTGAATGGCGACAAAATCTTCTTGGTAGATTTTTAAGATTGCTTCAGAAGCTTCAACGGCAGCTCTCAATGCGGTGATATAAACGGATGGAAATTCCAGAATTCTTTTTTTTCAAAAATAGACAAAAACGAGCCACCGAAAAAATCTTTCCAGACAATCCAAAGGAAGACTTCGATGACCAAAATAATTCTTTCGGGTGATGCACAATTAGATTCTATCTAGAAGCATTACATAGTTCTCTATGCTCAATTGAATAGTCTTCTTCTTCAAGGTGGTCTAATTATTAACTAGTTGGGAGAATTAATGTCACCCGCATTACTAGAAATGCTATACGATCATTTGAACATAAAAAAAACCCCGATAAAATATCGAGGGCTCTTTTCAAATATTGTAATGATTAATGTCTCACAAAGACTTTTCGATTCACACGAACGCCTTTAGATTCAACAATCACGAAGTAAATTCCATTTCGGTATTCAGAAACATTGAAAGATTTGGAACCAGTGATTGTCGTATTCACAATCTCATTTCCTAATACATCCATCACACGAACAGTTGCGTTTTCAACTCCTTGAGCCGTAACTACCATATACTCAGTTGCTGGGTTTGGCTGAACAGCTACAGAAAGATTTGGTTTTGTTTCTGGAATAGAAAGTGGTGTTAAAGTCACAACGAAATCAACTGAATCCATAAAAGGAGTCTGCTCTGTACCAACATAGTATCTGTATGTCGCAGTTCCAGGATCGCTGAAGCGCGCTTCAATGTGAGATGAAATAAATGCATGTTCACCATCATTTACTACTACAGAGTTTGCACTAGATAGTGTGTAAAGCTCCATATCCATAGAACCTGCATCGATACATATACCACCGAACTGATCCGTCTCGTGTCCAAAACACAAATAATCTTCCCAAGAAGCTGGAACATTTATTCTACGTCTACTAACTACCCAGTCGCTTGATGCGCCACTGTCATTATTGAGAATAATTGTATGGTAGTTATCATTCTCGTCCATCGCTTGAATATTATATGAGGCACCATTGTAATTGCCTGTTTCACCCTCAACATTGATGGTGATTTGCGCTGATGCTCCCATCGAGATAGTTGCAATAGCTAATAGAAATAGTATCTTTTTCTTCATATTAATTCAATTTCGTTGTAAACAAATATAGCGATTAAGGCTATATCAGTCAACCCATAAGCAAGGATTACGCCAGAAAATGCCTTCAAAACAGATTTAGTCTTGAAATCCTAAAAGTGAATCGGTTTAGTACGGTTGATTTCCTAGGATTTCAGTTTTTCATTAAAAATCATTGGGTTGAAGCCGTCCCATTCTTCATTAATCCCTATATGCATTGATAAATATTAAAGGCTTTGATTCAAGATAAAACAATAGGAATCCAAGAGTTTTCTCCAAGTTCTAGCGGCTCTAAGGATAAAAATACATTACTTTTGAAAGTGCGGCAGGGTTTTTGAATTCTTGCAGCGAATTAAAAATAAAACGAAACGATGAAAAAACTAGCATTACTATTAATTGGATTTTCTTTCACATTTTCTGGAATCTCTCAAGAAGAGACCGAAACGCATTCTGATGAAGGAAAGCAATTGCCTTCGGTAATTCTGACGGACATGGAAGGAAACGAGGTAAATACTGCTGACTTAGGATTTGACGGCCCAGTTATCTTCAGCTTTTGGGCAACTTGGTGTTCGCCTTGTAAAAAAGAGTTGAATACTATTCATGAAATGTACCTCGATTGGCAAGATGATACTGGAGTAACTTTGGTAGCTGTTTCTGTGGACGATGAAAGAACACGAAATTCAGTTCCGGTTTATGTGAACGGTAAAGCTTGGGATTATGAAGTAATCATGGATCCAAATGGCGATTTTAAACGTGCGATGGGTGTAAATAATGTTCCACATACGTTCCTTGTGGATGCCGATGGAAATATTGTATACTCACACAACAATTATGCTACTGGCGACGAAATAAAATTACGCGACGAACTTTATACGTTGGTAGGACTTCCTATTCCGAAATAGGCCAAGACTTACTAAACATGCTGCTAAACTTATAAACTGCTTTATTGATGAAAAAACTGGCGATTGTCGGTCTAAGTTCCCTGCTATCTACCGCTGTATTTGCACAAAACAATAACATCGGAGGAACTATTACCGGAAACATGGAATCAACGTTTCAGTATTTGAACGAAGATTCACTTATCGGAGCGAACCAACCAGCTGAGAAAGGGCTGCTCAATTCGTATATGAATGTTTTCTATCGAAACGGGAACTTCAAAGCTGGAATGCGAATCGAATCGTACTTACCCAGAATTCAAGGATATCCAAATCAGTTTGATGGAACAGGATTGGGCATGCGCTATATTGGCTATGAAAATGACTTCATTGATGTCACTCTAGGCTCTATATACGAGCAATTTGGTTCGGGAATGATTCTCCGTGCATATGAAGATCGCGCTTTGGGTTACGATAACTTCTTAGATGGTGCTCGTGTGATTGTTCGCCCGTTTCCTGGAATGAAAATTAAAGGGGTTTATGGTTACCAACGTTTCTCCTTTCAAAGTGGACGTGTCGTTCATTCCGATGGAATTGTTCGTGGTTTTGATGGTGAGTTGAATCTAAATACAGCAATCGAAAGTCTTAAATCGAAGAAGTTAAAAGTAACCTTGGGAGGTTCTTTTGTCAGCAAGTACCAAAAGGATGATCGGGACGATTTGATTCTACCAGAGAATGTCGGTTCTTATGGCGGTCGCATCAAATTGCGTTACAAGAGATTCACCTTGGACGGTGAATACATTCAAAAAGAGCAAGATCCATCTGCTGACAATAACTTCAATTACAATTACGGACACGCGGCGTTGATTAACGCTGGCTATACGCAAAAAGGATTGGGAATTCTTTTCTCTGCAAAATCTGTAGATAACATGAGTTACCGTTCAGACAGAAACAAAACGTTACAAGACCTTTTGATCAACTATCTGCCTTCAATGAATAAAGTGCATACGTACAATTTGGTTGCCACTTTGTATCCTTACGCTACTCAGCCTGTAGGTGAAATTGCTTATCAAACGGAGATACTGTATACAATCAAAAGAGGGTCAAAGCTTGGAGGGAAATACGGGACTTCATTGAACGCTAACTTTTCAACTGCATACGGTCCAAAGAGAAACGCTGTCAATCAGGATTTTTCAGATACGACCCGAGTAATGTATGAAACAGGCGTTTTTGAAATGAGTGATAGTTTGTATTGGAGAGATCTCAACTTTAATGTGTACAAGAAGTTTAATAGAAACTTCAATATGAAATTGAGCTATTTCAACATTACCTTGAACAACGATGTAGCCAAAGTAACTGACAACGCGAAAGGATTGATTCATACAAATATTGGGGTTGCTGAGGTGAATTATAAAATCAGCACAAAACACTCAATCCGTGGGGAATTGCAGGCATTGTTTGTAAAGCCGAAGGAGGATGGTTCAATAAATGACAACGGAAACTGGGCGACTGCCGTTATAGAGTATAACATCTCTCCAGGATGGTTCTTTAGTATTATGGATCAATACAATTATGGGAACCCTAGTGAGGACTTGAGAGTACATTATATTTATGGTGCAGTTGGTTATATCCACGATGCAACTCGAATTACAGCGGGTTACGGTCGTCAAAGAGCAGGTTTGTTCTGCGTTGGAGGCGTATGTCGCTTTGTTCCAGCATCCAATGGATTAACACTTTCAATTACACAAAGTTTTTAATACATTAAGATTATGAAAAAGTATTTATTCGGTTTACTCGCTTTCGGACTTGTAATTGCTTCTTGTGACAAGGTGGAAGACCCTTACCCAGCAGGAGTGAGTCAAGGAAGTTATGATTTATACCCAGATGGCGACTCAGCGCACTATGCAACAAACGCATGGCCAACCTTTACTACAAACACCAATGCAAATAGAAATGTTTTGATTGAAGACTACACTGGACATCAATGCACTTTTTGCGCTCCTGCAGCCGATGCAGCAGAAGCAATTAAGAACTCCAATCCAGGTCGAGTAGTGGTGATGGCGGTGCATGCAGGTCCAAATGGGGTTGGCTCGTTTCAGGTAACGAACTCCACCTATTCAACTGTTTTCTACAACAACATCACAGAGACGTTGGGGCAATACTTTGGCAATGATTGGGCAGGCAGTCTATTTACTGGGAATCCTTTTGGTGCCATCAGCAGAAAAGACAATGGAAACGGCACACCAATGGAAGGCCCAAGTACTTGGGCGAATTCAGCTGCAAGTATTTTATCAACGAATGATCACAAGGTAAATATACAAGCTGCGTCAAATTTCTATCCAAGCACGAGCGGGTTATTTCTTCATACTGAGGTTGATGTTCTGGATCAAAACTTGACAAATGAACTGAGAGTAGTGGCTTATTTAGTTGAAAACGAATTAGAAGCTCCTCAAAAAATGACTGACAACTCCACCAACTACACCTATGTGCACCACGATATTTTGCGTGCATCCATAGACGGAACGGTTTGGGGACAAATCTTGGATGCGGAGCACGAAGAAAACGGGAAGTTCTACTTCAATTACATCTATGAAATGCCATCAGGTTACGACAACACCAACTCGCACTTAGTTATTTTTGTCCGTGATGCTGTTACGGAAGAGGTATATCAAGTGATCAAGCACGAGTTTTAAACAGTATTTAAGAGTTTAATAAAATGCCCGTGTTTGCGGGCATTTTTTGTTTTTCGAATCTGTAACTTGCAGTTGTTCAAAAATATATAAGACATTGTGAATAAAAATTGGATCGCTCACCAAATGTACTTTTCAGCTGCCTTTCATCATTTTTAACACTTTTTGATATAATAAAAATTCAATTTTATTGTTATCTTAAGAACATTCAAAACCACAATATTATGCTTGAACTCACAAAGAAAATTCTTCGAAACGTAAGCTTTGATTCGCAGTTATTTCAAAAAGAGCTTTACAAAGCCTTAAAGTGGATTACGGATGCAGAAGAGGTAAAAAGATTTCAAGAATGGTGCATTACCGAATTTGGAACAACGTACCCTTCAATTATAAAGAAAGCGTTCGCTAAGACAAAAATGATCTAATAACCTTAAAAACTTTGAAGCCCTCTGGTTTTATCAATCAGGGGGTTTTTTATGTCCAAAGCAGAAGCCATTTCTGCTATATTTGCTGAATCAACAGAAACCCTATGAATGAAAACCCAAAAGGTATTTACTTTTTGTATAAATATCGTAAGCTCTTATTTATCGCACTGTTAATTGGAGGATTCTCTGGATTTGGGATGACTTTTTTAATTCCAAAAAAATTCATGTCTACGGCGATCGTGTATCCGTACAATTCGAACACACGAAACGAGTTAATCGCAAATCCACAATTTGGTTATGAGGTAGAAACAGAACAACTTTTGCAGTTGCTGAGCTCCAAATCAATGCGTGATCGAACCATAGAGAAGTTTGAACTCTATAATTACTATGACATCGACACGAACCAGGCTTCATGGAACTCGGAGTTGACATTGAAATATATTAGGGACGCAGAATTCCTTCGCTCTAAGTTCTTGTCTGTAGTGATTAATGTTACCATGACAGATCCTGTTTTAGCAGCAAATATTGCAAATTTTCAAGTGGCCGAAATCAACAGGTATCGGGCTTCAATTTTCGAAGAGAATCGAACAGCTGACTTTAATTATATCCATTCACAATTCAAAGAAAGCTCGAAGGAAGTGAACGCACTTAAAGACTCTATCTATGCAATTAAAAAGGACGATAATAAGTTGATATTTAACTTTCTTGAGAACTTGAATAATGAAAATTATGATCCGAGTGAATTTGTGAACGATCGCAAATTGGAGACACTCATTATCGATTATCGTTTCGCGTATGATCGTTACATCAACTTAAGATCGAGATACGAAGAATTGAAACGCGCACTGGACGAGCCAATCCCCTCTGTTTATTCCATAGATAAGGCAATGCCGAGCTACAAAAAGGTGTCTCCTTCTTTTATGATTAATGCTTTATTAGGAGCAATTGTTCTTTTCACGCTTGTCTTCACCATTCGCTTAATATTTGATAAGCTAAATTCTGTTCGAAAGGATTTTAACTGATCATGCAACTAGAGCGTTGGAATAAATCTAATCTATGGAGTCTTCTCATTGCATTTTTTGTTTTAATCGGGGTTGGTTGGTATTTCCAGTCGTTTGATCAAACAGCTTTTGCAATTTTGACCCTTTGCGCTGGACTGCTTTTGTTCGTGGCGTTGTTTTTTCATGCGCATTATTTCTACCTTGGATTAATCGCTCTGATTCCTTTATCGATCGACTCCAATGTACTCGGCAGTGCGCAAGTAAGTTTACCATCAGAGGGAATGCTGTTAATGTTGATTCCAATGTTTGCATTGTTCAACTCGCGATTTGTTTTGACAGTTCGTAAAATTTCCACGCATCCCGTCACAATTCTTTTGGCTTTAGATCTTGTCATTCAATCTATCACCACGCTTACAAGTTCTCATATCGATGTCTCGCTAAAACGCCTGATCATTAAACTTCTTTTTTTTATTGGGTTTTTCATCACCGTAAATGCACTCGAAACCAAAAAGAAATTAATCAATGTTTGGCTAGCATACGCAATAGGGCTATTACCAGTAATTTATTTTACGATTCAGAATCATATTCAATATGATTTTGATCCCAAAACTGTATTTGCTGTGAGCAAACCATTTTACGTTGATCACACCTTGTATGGAGCTTGTCTCGCTTTTATTTTGCCTATCGTAGTCGTATTGTTGATATATCGAAAAAAACTGGATTGGAAGCTCTGGCAAAAAAACGTGATACTCTTCACGACAATCGCAATTCTCGTTTCAGTTCTGCTTGCACTGTCAAGAGCAGCTCTGTTGAGTCTTGCTGTTGCATTCATATTTGCAGCATTACTAAAATGGAAAATACGCTTTAGTACCATAATTATTAGCCTTGTTTTATTGACTGGACTGGCGCTGTCTCTCAAAGAACCTATTTATGAATTCCTGGAACAAAATGAAGCCGTAAGCAATGACGGAGAAATAGGAAATCATTTGAGTTCAGTTACCAATATTCAAAGTGATGCATCGAACCTGGAACGCGTTAACAGATGGGTTTGTGCTATTAGAATGTTCGAAGAAAGACCGTTTACAGGCTTCGGACCAGGAACGTATCAATTTGAGTACAATAAGTTTCAAACAATTGAACACAAAACGTACATTTCGACAAATTCTGGTGATAAAGGGAATGCGCATTCAGAATATTTAACCTTCCTAAGTGAAAATGGAATACTAGGTGCTGTGCTTTTTCTTTGCACGGTATTCGGAACACTTTACTTTGGTATGCAAAACCACTATAACATTGAAGATCCAATTTTAAAAACCATCAATTTGGGTGTACTCCTTGGATTAGTTACCTACTTCTTCCACGGAATTTTTAATTCGTTCATGGATCAAAGTAAAATGGCTTTTCTTTATTATACCGGATTGGGCACGATTGTTTGGATTTATCAAAACCATCAAAATAAGACCTCAAATGCTGGTTAGGAAAGTATTCTTAAGGTCTAAATGGATGGTGAATGATCTCTTCGGAAAGTTGAGAGTTCCTTTGAATCTAGAAAAGACGCACGGTCAAATAAGAGTAATTTGCTTTCACGGCGTTTGTTCGGATGATCGTCCATTTATCAACGGTCGTTTTATGCGGGTATCTCAATTCGAGAACCTTCTTAAAGCTCTCGTAGAAAAGACAAACATTTTAAATCTGGATGATTATTTGAATAAAAAAGTAGATCCAAATCGTTTGAATATTTTGCTAACGTTTGATGATGGTTACCGAAATATTCGCGTTTTAGCGTTACCAATTCTACAGAAGTTGAATGCTCCTGCAACTATCTTTTGTACCAGTCGAGAAGTTCTTTGGATGGATTTGCTTGACATTATCGCTGCCGAAAAATCTTCCTTGGATAAAGTTTATGAGTCCTTTCCTGTCTTAAGAAATGCGACGATTCAAGAAATAAAAAGCTGGGGAGTTCGGCAATCGGCGGTTGTGCTCCTTGAGTTTACTTCACTGCTGCGTCAAATGCTCGGCTCGGCCGCGGATAATTACCATGAATTTTTCGAGTTGTTGACTGATCAAGATCTTTTGGAATTGCATACACATCCATTAATTTCTATAGCAAACCACGGGGCAAGGCACATCAGTTATACACACCGTACTATTGAAGAGGTTAAAGAAGACATCGAAGAATGTAAAAAACGTCTAATTCTAGTGAAGGCCTCTCATCCAAATGTTTTTGCATATCCATTTGGGCACTTTAGGAAAGATATACAAGATGGTTTGAGCGAAACTGGTTATCCTACTCAGTTCGTCACGGAAGGGAACCCAAAACTGAGCGGTGACCTTAGAGATCGACTTGTTGTTAATCCATTCATTTCTGTAAGAAACCAATTAATTTGCCTTAGAAATGGAAAATATTGAATTGACTTTCGAAACTTTGCAAGTGGGGCATATTCCGAGCCTGCAATCTTTATACAGACAAATCTTTAAAAAAACGACTGACTCCGATTATTTTTCGGTGAAATACGGTCTGTTTTTGAACGACCAGACCCAATTATCTATCGTCGCTAAACTTGAAAATGAAGCGATTGGTTTTTTTGGGGCAATCTCACAAGAGTATTATTTAGAAGGCGTACGCTATAAATTTGCGTATACCTGTGATTACTTCATTCAAAAGGAATACCGCGGAAAAAATATCTTTACGAAGCTTTATCAGGAATTTCTTCTGCAATTAAAAAAACAAGGGTACGATTACGTTTACGCTTTCGACAGCGAACAAACACATAAATTCGGCCAAAAAAATGGATGGACTTCCTTAAACCCTATGATTGGCTATGAAATCAAGTCTTTCCCGAAAGTGGTGAAAAGTATTCTCACGAGAACTACTCCGAAAAACTGGACTGAGAATCGATTAAAAGCTGAATTAACTCCTCACTTAACTGATTTGGGTTCTCATGACTTTAATATCAAAGATGGAGCGATGCATTACGACGCTAAATTCTTCAAAATGAAATATTTGAAGAATAAATATTTTATTAAGTTGCATGGTTGTACACTTTGGCTAAAATATGATTACCGTCTTACCGTCGGTTATTTTTTCGCAACACCGGACGCTGAAATTGATAAGATGATCACTAGTTTAAAAATTATTGCTCGCAATAGCGGAATTCATCACGTAGTCTTTCACTTTAAGCCAGAAGACACTGAACGAAAGAAGATTGAAGCATACTTAACTCCTTTTCAAAGTTATAAGATGAGTAATCTTCAAATTTCAGATTCAGCTCCAGATTTTAATCGATTTCATATTGAACTGATGAATGGTGATGTGTTTTAAGGCATTATATAGCTGCCATAATAATACGCATTTCTCTTTGGGAACAGACGACCTAGGATTGATTTTACGCGTAATTCTTTGTGCATATGGATTTCAACACCTGATTTTTTCAAAGCCTCTAAATCCGATTTGAGCAAATACCCTCGAAACTCTTTAATCATAAATGGAATGTTGTATTTTGATTCAAAAGTTTCGCCAGTTTCTTTCAGTCCCATTTTGATGGCCTCAATATTTCGTGCGTAGGTCAATCCCAAAATTAGGATTGTCCCACCTGGATTCAATAGTTTTTTCAGTCGATCGACAAGTGTTTCTGGCGTCGTAAAATAATTCAAACAGCGATTGATCACAATTAAGTCGAAAGTACGATCCAACAACTCAAGTCGCTCAAGATCGATTTGAAGAGCTAACCATTCTTCTGAGTAGTATTGCTTCGTTCCCAAACCATCAAGGTGATGTGTGAAATAATCGACCGCGATTGTTTCGAGTCCCTTTTGTGTAAGGTGATGCGTCAACCAACCATTCCAAGCACCGATATCTAAGGCAGACTGATAGGACTTCTGAATGTAAGTTTCAACTAGTTTCAAATCAATTTCCCGTAACTTCCAGAGTCTACGATCATAATCTACATGAGGTAAATTTTTAAATGTCTTTGGGTCAATATTATTGTAACTTTCCTTTCGAAAATCTTCAAGACTCTCAACGAAAGGATGCAAAACGGATGCAAATTCAGGAGAAACAATTTGATAAACGCCATTTCGTAGCGAAAATGAATGTCCTTTAGCACAAACTGCATCATTTTGACTGAATTCAATGATTGATTCGCATACCGGACATTTCATATTCAATACTACCAAGAAAAATTGATACCGAAAAATGCTAATTTCGTTTCGAGAAGAATGCAACAATGCAATGAATTGGAAAACAACAGGAAAAAAAATCTGGAAACGTACTTGGCAACTGTCGATTGTTCTTTTCTTGATGCTTTGCATTCTTGAAATATCGTATCGCTATCAGTGGATTGATTTCTATAAATTGGAATTTCGAGCGCTTAACAAAAAAGCTTCGGTGGATAAGCCAAATATCCTTGTTTTCGGAGATTCCTTTACGGCACACCCGAATGGTTATGCAGACCAACTTCAAAAAGAGCATCAAAACTTCAATGTTGTGAATTGCGCGATACCTGGCACAGGGCCGTATGAAATGGAGTTAATTGCTTCACGAAGAATAGCGGATTTCCCTCCCAAATGCGTGATCTATCAAATGTATCTAGGCAATGATTTAATCGACATTAGTCCACAAACCAATTGGAGTAATCTTTCTTTTAAAAGAAATGTCTATTGGACATCGAAGCAATATTTTCAAATTTTTAATCTGTTTTCACGAAGAATAAGTGGGATTCAGACAGATTTTGACCCTTCGAAACTGAAACAAGACGAAGAACCCTTTAGTACCAAGAGTTATTCACCAAGAACCAAAATGTTAATTCAAGCGAATCCAGACTACGTTCAACAATCGGTTATGTCGCATTCCAATTTTGAAAAGGCGATAGCCTCGTGTAAAGCATCGATTCACTATTTGCGCGAGATTGTACCAAAATCAACTCCCATTTATATTGTCATGATCCCTCATTTCAGTCAAGTTTCGAATGAATACAATGAAAGGTATCAACAACTTGGAGCAAGTAAAACAAGCATGAGAGCCAATTATCCGTTATTGAAAGAAATTTCGAAAATAAAAGGAGTGAAAGTGCTAAATCCAATCACTTTTTTTCGTGAAAAGGAAAAAGAAGGCGTACAATTGTACTTCAATAACGATCCGCATTTAACAGAAAATGGTCAAACTGAACTTTTCTATTATTTGAATGGACAATTAAAGAATTTTTGGAAGTAGAGAAGGCGACATATATTTTGGGAATTTCGGCGTATTTTCATGATTCCGCAGCAGCTTTGCTTAAGGATGGAAGAGTACTTGTAGCTATACAAGAAGAGCGTTTGACTCGAATCAAGCAGGACAGTAGCTTGCCTGTGAACGCCGTTCAATTTTGTCTGGATTTTGCAGGAATCACGATCGACGACGTGGATACAATTGCGTATTACGAAAAGCCATTCTTAAAGTTTGAAAGACTTCTCGAAACCCAGATCGCGTTTTACCCAAAAGCCTATCTTCCATTCCGGAAAACAATTAAATCATGGCTACGCGATAAACTTTGGGTGCCCCACAACATTCGAAAAGCGATAGGATTCAAAGGTGAATTTTTCTACTGCGAACATCATGAATCGCACGCTGCCGCCGCCTCCTATTCTTCACCGTTTGAAGAAACAGCTTTCCTTACTTTGGATGGAGTTGGCGAATGGACCTGTGCGAGTTACGGTATTTTGAAAAACAATCAACTGCAAATTTTAAGCGAACAAACATATCCGCATTCTGTGGGCATGTTGTATTCGGCTTTTGCGCAATATTGTGGTTTTCGTGTAAATAGTGGTGAATACAAATTAATGGGGCTTGCACCCTATGGAAAACCGAAATACGCCGACTTGATTCGAGAGAAAATTGTTCAAATTAACAAAGATGGCTCCATTAAGTTGGAATTAAAATACTTTCGATTCCACAACGGAATGAGAATGATCAACTCAAAGTTTGAAAACGTCTTTGGCAAGCCTGCGCTAAAACCAGAAAAGAATATTAGTACGTTTTACAAGGATATTGCAGCGTCGATACAAGAAGTTTTAGAGGAGATTGTTTTAAAGTCAGCGAGCCATGTTCGCGTGCAAACGGGAATGAAGTACCTCTGCTATGGTGGTGGCGTTGCGCTTAATTGTAAGGCCAATCAGCGTTTGTTGGAAAGCGAAATATTTGAAGATATTTTTATTTATGGTGCAAGTGGCGACGCTGGTGGAGCCGTTGGCGCGGCCTTGCTTTGCTCGAATCAAAATCAATCGAGACAAATAATTTCTACTTCGTCCTATTTAGGTAAGGAATTTACAGCCGAAGAAATTCAGAATACGCTGGGTGAATATAAAGTGAAAGGCACGCTACTTTCAAAAGAGGAAATGATCGGGGTCACGAGTTCAGAGTTAGCCAATGGAAAAGTGATAGCCTGGCTTCAAGGTCGCGATGAAATGGGGCCAAGAGCTTTGGGGAACCGAAGCATTTTAGCATCTCCAACGGACAACCAAATGCGTGATCGGATTAATAGAATGATTAAATTCCGAGAACAGTTTCGTCCTTTCGCGCCAGTAGTTTTGGAAGAAAAGGCGAACGATTATTTTAAAAGTGTACGCAACGCCAATGAAATGCTTTACACCTTCACGGCTCTCGATGGAAAGGAAATTCCTTCCTGTGTTCATGAAGACGGTAGCGCTCGTGTGCAAACGGTGAATTCCCATCAAAATCCACTTTTACACGAACTAATCGCAGAATTCAATCGAAAAGCTGGAGTTCCTATTCTAATAAATACGAGTTTCAACCGCCGAGGTGAGCCTATGGTGCACAGTCCAGAAGATGCTTTGCGAACTTTTTTCAGGAGTGGACTGGATGTTTTGGTGCTCGGAAATTTCGTGATTCGCAAGGAAGAAAACAGTCACGTTCAAATAGAAGATACTACTCTTGAGTTGGATTAAATCAATATATCGCGAAAGTGTCGATCTTGCATCGAAACGGAGTAAACAAATGCAGTTTGCTGGACTTTTATGGGCTGTTCTTGGATTGTTGTTTTATCGTTGGTACGATTTCACGGAACCATTCTATTGGAGAATGCTTGGTGTTTCGATCATGACTTTTGGATTTTTATTGCTTCCTCAACTTCTGTATCCAATTCTTCTCTTCTGGTTTTTAATTGGAAAAATAATTGGCGATTTTGTGAGTTCAATTCTCCTCTCGCTTCTTTATTTTCTGTTTATTTGGGTCGCAAAACTGTTTGTCAAAGTCGATTTAAAATCGGGTTGGAAAGAAAAAACAGGCGAGCAAGATTATAAAAACATGGGTTAAATGAGTCGTTGGGAAGTTGCTAAATCTTTGGGAAAATTTTTCTGGAAAAAGCGAAAATTTTGGTTGTTTCCATTGCTGTTCGCCTTTTTAATCTTGGCTATTTTGCTCATTCTTGGCGAATCTTCCGTACTTGCACCCTTGGTGTATCCGTTTTAATTAGGGACAATCTGAAAAATGTAATTTCGTTCCATTCGCTTGGTTGTTGCATGCACCACTTTCATGTCGAAACCATGATCCATCCCAATTTTCTTAATCATAGAGAGATCACAATCCACGGATAAAATCATCAATAAGTCCACATTATCCTGCAATTTCTCTTCAATTTGAGTGAAAAATGCATGAAAATACTCGAAATTCACCCCACAATAGAATGCCTCATCTTTTTGATTTTGAGGATTCCTTGGGTAGTAAGGTGGATTAATTAGGATCATGTCGAAATCGTTTGGATTGATAGATTCAAACAGATTGGACGCGACAACGTTGATTAAAATTTGATTCCTTTCAGCGTTAGAACGTAGACCATCCAGCGCATTTTCGTTGATATCAGAAGCAGTAACTTCGGCACCTTGCTTGGCACAGAAAAATGAAATCATTCCGCTTCCAGCGCCCAATTCAAGAATCCGCTTGTTTTGAAGATCTTTGGTTTTAAGAAAGCGAATAAAAATATTGGTGGAAAGAAAAACACCTGGGTGAAATACATCTGGGAAAATGAGCAAATCCAAGCCGTGATTTCGGTAACCTTGTGTTGATTTTGTTCTTCGTTGGTACCAACGGTTTAAAACAGGATGAACGATTTTTTTAATTAAAGCTCTCATTCCGAATAGAATCCTTGTTCTTCTGGTTGGCGATATCTCCAAATTTTGAACAGCAACTTTATCTCATATGGAAATGCGAAAAAGCCTGTTTTGTAACGCCACCATGAAACAGCTTTCAGCAAACGCCGTTTACCTTTCGTAATTTTAAAATCACTCGAAGTTGGATACATGCCATTTAGAACCGTTTCGAAATTTTGAATTCTTCTGATGTGTTTAGGCTTGAGCCAAGGAGTCAGTGGATTCTTTCGTAAATCGAAGTTTTCCCATGCAGGAGAAAGCCAATCTTCTAAGGTTTTCGGAAATTGAAATCCTTGCTTTTGAATTTCTTCGAAAAGATCGCTTCCTTCGGTAGGAACAGGGGAGTACAAATAAATGATGATCTCCGTATCGGGATTGAGTTTTTTAATCTGCTGAATAAATCGAATATCTTCATTAATTTGACGCGTAACTTTTTCCTCCGAGTTCGCTGGCATTCCCAATACAAAACTATATTCAGGAATGATATCGTATTTACGAAGGCGCTGTGCAAATTCTTTGATTTGAGCTCCTGTTTGCGTCCCTCCTTTATCCATTTGTTTCAGTACCTCATCATTTCCAGTTTCAGCGCCAAGAAAAATCATCTGAAGCCCAGCCTCACGCATTAACTGAAGATCATCATCAGAGTATTTATTGATAGTATCAATTCTTCCTTCTCCCCACCACGAAATTCCTTTACCATTGATTTTTTCAGCAAACTCAACTACTCGCTTACGTGATGTAAAAAAGTTGTTGTCGTGAAACTCAACAGCGTCAATATCGTATTTCTCCTTGAAAAAAAGAACATCTTCCGCGATTCTGTCTGCTTTTAGTCCTTTCCAGCGCGCATTGTAAATAGGCACAACAGCGCAGAAAGAGCAAGTAAATGGACAGCCAAAACTAGAATGATAGGAAAGCGTTCGATTTCCCATGAAAGTTTTCGCCAAGTAATTTTGTAAAGGATATTGTGCATCCAACTTTCCATAGGCAAAAGGAGGCAAATTATCCATGTCAGGAAGCGCTTCTTTTCGTGTCGAGATCAATTTCCCTTCTTTCAAATAAATAAGGTTAGGAATCGATTCGATTTTATCCAAATCACCTTCTTCTATCGCTTGTAATAGCTCTGGAAAAGCGGAATCTCCTGGGCCACTAATCACATAATCAACCCAACCAGAGTTGAGAACTACGCGGTGCTGGTTCGCTGCAAAGTACCCCCCCCAAATGATTTTAATATCAGGATATTTTTGTCGAATTTCTTTCGTAAAAGGAATGGCTTGGGTCAACTGAGGCCCAGGCATGACAGTTAACCCTAAATACCCAGTATTGTTTTTCTCAATCAACTCCTTTATTCTTGCCAACGGATCATCTTCGAGATTTCCATCCACAAAATCGTAGGGAAATTTTCCATCGATTGATGAGCCGACTTGAAGTATAGAATTTGGAATTCTATGTTTGGCATCTGCACTCCTTGGGTTGAAAATTATCGTGTGGTTTACGGTCATTACTTCATGGTAAATACCAATTTTTCAATTTTACCTGATTCGTAAACTTTCAAGTAAACGGTGTTTGTTTGTGGGTTTTCGATTTTCACTCCAAGGAGATTGTAATATTCAAAATCCCCGTCTTTTTGTGCTAATTCTTCCAAGCCAACTGAACATGGGTTGTTCATGTCAGAAATTATTAAGGGCAATGATCCAAGCATTCCAGCGCCTTGATCAACCCAAACCTGATACGTTCCTGGTTGTGTTATCACAATCGAATTTGTGTTCGCCCCTGTAGACCAGGCATAATCGGTATAATTTCCGCTTACCAAAAGTTCCCAATTGCTACCGTTCCAATTACAACTGATTTCTGGACGAGCAGGCAGTGTTAGATCATACCGGAGGAATCGGTAACTCACCACAGAGTCCTGAAAATAATATTCTCCCAATCGATTTTGATTTTCGTCGATAATCGTTGCGCTTGGGTCGGGTCTGTAAATAAGTCCATATCCCAAAACCTCAATACCATCGTCACATGTCTGAAAGCTTCCCATTGCGGTTGAAGTTGCCCCAATCGGGTGAATGTACTCATCTACCTTTGTTGCTGTCCAATTAATGGTGTCTAAAGAATATGATACTGAACGGGTCACACCACTCATATTACCATTGTCAAAAATGGAATAATTTCCGTTGTCAAGTCTTCGAATATCGTGTTGACCGCTAAATCCAGTGTCATTGACAAAAGTAAAGTCTGAAATTTCACCGCCTAGTCGCCAAATAATGTCTCCCGTAGCTCGATCTATTTTATGAATGGAATTTAAATGGCGGTGTGATAGTAAGAAATTCCCATCCGTATCTTCTTCTATCGCATTTCCGTGACAGTAATCGAAAGAATTTACGTTATACCCCCAAAAATCATACGTTTCTGTGGGATGTACATTACTTTTGCTGTTATAGGAACCAACAAGGTTTCCACTAGGGTCAATCTCTTCATAGCCAAAACCCTTCACAACAGTCTGAACGCCACCTTGAGTGCCATCGAATGTAAATGCAGATAAATTCATCGTATCAAAATAGGCGGTCGTGATCAACCAATTGCCATTGGCTGCAAGTTGAACATCATGCACATCGTATGCGTCAAAAGTGGACAATGTATCCAGAATATTGAACTGACCGTCCAGAACCAAGCCGTTCACGTTCCCCTGCTTTATAAACGTATACATGTATTTATCGGCTTGTTCAAAGTATTTGAAGTCAAGCGCCATTCCAACATTCGGTTTTGAATACCATGCAATATATCCTTGTGGATCGTAAATAACGGGATATGGAGACAGAAAATTAGGACTCGTTGGTGATGAAAAGAGTTTCATTGGAGTTGCGAGAACATAACCATTACTGAGGTTTTCTAGCTCCTGATATTCGTATGGGAATAATCCATCAGGATAGGGCCTGTTGAAGTTCTGACAATTCGCAGGCCACCATAAAAGCAATGTGAGTAGCGTTAGTAGGAAAAGTTTTGTAGTCATGAATCAAATATACGAAAGTCTCGATTCTAGTGTAAAGAATTCCTTAATTTAGTGACAAGTTTGAGGATCTTCCCGACTATGAAAAAAACGATTCTACTATACAATCCTAGCACTGTTTTCTATGATATGCCACTGGCGTTATTGGCTATTGGCACACAGGTTTGTGAAGCGTATAATGTGGTAATTGTAGACGCAAGAATGGAAAAGAATCCTCAAGAAATTTTGGAGCGTCATCTGGATGATTTGCTTTTGGTTGGAGTGACTTCATTAACGGGGGCACCTTTAAAAGATGCCATTGCATTTTCGAAAACTGTGAAGCGGTTAAAGTCAGACATTCCCGTGATATGGGGAGGTTGGCATACTTCTTTATTCCCTGAGCAGGTCTTGGTAGACGTCGAGGAGGTAGATGTGTCGGTGCAAGGGCAGGGTGAGTCAACATTTAAAGAGTTGGTGAAGGTTTATGAAGGCGAAATGGGGCTAAAGGACGTGAAAGGAATCGTTTTTCGCAACCTAGAGGGCAAAGTCGTTAAAAATCCACCAAGGCTCATGGATGAAATGAACGAACTGCCTCGCGTGAATTATGATTTGATCGATGTCGAACGTTATTTCAAAGCGAAAGGGCGGAGGCAATTTGATATTATTACTTCAACTGGCTGCTTTTTCCGATGTACATTTTGTGCCGACCCCTTTGTTTTTAGTCGAAAATTCACAGGACAATTGCCCGATCGGGTTTTTGATGACTTGATGTATTACCACAAAAAGTATCAGTTCGATGATGTCAATTTTCAAGACGAAACGTTCTTCACCTATCCAAAGCGAATTTTAGAACTGGCCCAGTCGGTCAAAGATGCGGGAAAACCTTTTACATGGGCGGCAACGATGCGGGCGGATCAAGGAAGTCGAATGACGAAAGAAGATTTTCGGCTTTGCAAAGAGGGCGGCTTAAGACGTTTATTGATTGGTGTTGAAAGCGGTTCACAAGAAATGATGGACTGGTTGAAAAAAGACATAAAAATTGAACACGTTCGCCTCTGTGCTCAGCGTTGTAGCGAACTTGGAATAAACGTGATTTTTCCTTTCATTGTTGGATTTCCGAAAGAGACTGAGAAAAGTATTGACGGGACGAAATCGATGATACGTGAATTGGCATTGATGTCCGAAGGATTTGAAACGCCCGTTTTTTACTTCAAACCGTATCCAGGAACACAAATCACGGATGAAGTCGTTAGAGATGGTTCCTATCAGCTTCCTGAAACGATTCAGGAATGGTCGGATTTTGATTATATCGGCTCAAAAGGCCCGTGGGTGAGCGATGCGCTTTTCAAAGAGATAGAACGCTACAAGTTTTACTTACGAGTGAACCGACAACGGAAAGCAATTTTAAAACCTCTTCGTTGGATTTCTAGAGGTCGAATCAAGCGTTTAAATTTCAGTTTCCCGATTGAGAAAGTGATTATTGATCGAATTCAGCCTAAAAAGGAATTGAGCTGATGCATCGTCTCGTATCCTTTGCTAGCATGCCATACCTTGTTGTTTTCATAGGCTTTCTTGTCTTGTGGTTTGGTTTTGATTTTAATGGATTGTACGGGCAAGATGCACATGAGTACTTTCGATATTCTAAAGCCCTTAAACTGGAAATGGTTGAAGGAATTGCTGCAGGCGACTTTCATTGGCCAAAACTCTATTCACTGCTCGGAGCTATCTTGAGCTTTACTGGAATTCCAGTGCTTTTTTCTCTTGAACTGATTACTCTTTTTTCATGTCTCGGCGCGATGTATTTTGCTCAAAAGTCGATTCGATTACTCTATAACGTAGAAGGAACTCTATTTCTTTTACTCGGTGCAGCCACGCAGGTGTACTTTGTTCGAATGGGCTTTGTTGTCATGTCGGACGCACTTTGCGCCTTCTTCATAATGGCAACGATCTACTTTTATTTAAGCTTCAATAAAAACCGAGATTTTAAGCATCTTGGGTGGATCCTATTATTTTCATCATTAGCCATTTTTACGCGCTATGCAAGTCTTCCAATTCTTGTCGTTTTGATGACACACTCGCTTTGGATGTTTCTAAAACAATGGAAGTTTGAGGTCCGCGTTATTGGATTGGTTTTATTAGGAATTGCGGGAGTTTGCATTCTTTATTTTAATAACCAGGCGCTCTCACAAATTATGGATCGCATTCAGGAGTGGAGTCCAATCAATCTTTTCCACCGGACTCATTTTAGAGAAGGCAGACAAGAGATCAATTTTGCGCCAAATCTAGTTTACATCGGGAGTAATTTTTTACATCTTGGATTTTTAAGTTTCGGAATGCTACTGTTACCGTGGGTTAAGCATTGGAACTTTCGACAAAGAGTCTTATGGATTGCCATTATGACTTATTTGTTTTTTATCGGTGGATTGGAGATTCAAAACCAACGCTTTATGGTGTTGACACATCTTCCAATTTTGATTTTGATTTTCCCTTCATTCCAGCAATTAAAGTCCTGGCTAGAATTACGAAAACTGATGATTCCATTTGTTGCAGGGGTTCTAATTTTCAACCTAAGTCTTTTTCTGTACTCTTTTGGCAAGACCTATCAAGTGCATCGGATCGAGAAACTCATTGTGGAAGAATTACACACGTTTGAAGATGATACACCCATTCTTTCTTTTTATGTCAATCAGTCCTTTGCTTCGTATGACTTGCCGAATCCTACTCAAGATTTATGGAATGCATATCCCGATTTTTATAAAGGTGGACTCGTTGTTTTCAATCCTGAAAAATTTGAAGAATTTTGGAGTGATGGGATCGTAATGCAAAATTGGCTATCTTTAAAAGAACAGCACGAATTAACAGTTATCAAGGAATTACCTGACAACTGGAAAATATATCGAATTGAATAAACACGTAGTTTTTATTACTCCAGGATTCCCGAAGAATGAGGAAGACACCACCTGTATTCCAGCCTTGCAATTTTATGCGAAGGCGCTGAAAGAAGATGGGGTTAAAATATCCGTAGTCTCGATTCACTACCCTTTTCAAAAGGATGCGTATCTCTGGCATGGCATCGAAGTATTTCCTTTAAATGGTCAAAATAAGAAATTCAGAACGCGTCAATTAAGACGCAAGGCGCTGCAAAAAGTAAAAGACATTCATGATCGCGATAATGTGGATGTCATTCACTCCTTTTGGCTTCATGAAACGACTAGGGTTGCGTCTGCTGTTTCGAAATCCTTGAATATCCCTTTGATCGCAACTGCGATGGGACAAGAAATGCGAAATCCCAAACCCAGTTTTAAAAGATGGAAAAAATCGGACTTTACGATTGTTGCATTGAGCGATTTTCAAGCAGATGCACTTCGTAAAAAGGGTGTTGAACCAAGTGCTATTGTTCCATGGGGAATTCACGAGGTAACACCAGTTGCGAAAACGACTGATTTGATTTGCGTTGCCAATTTGATTCCATTGAAAAACGTCAAATACTTTGTAGCAATTTGCGCTGAAATCGTAAAAACAAAGCCAGATTTAATTGCAAAAATCGTTGGAGATGGTCCGTTGGCATCCAACCTGCAAAATCAAATTTCAGACTTAGGTATTCAGGAAAATGTGGAATTGCTCGGCGAACTTACCTATGAAGAATCACAAACTTGCATTACAACATCTCAAGTTCTCATCCATCCGTCGCAGTTCGAGGGCTTTGGAATGGTAATTATTGAAGCCTTAGCAGCTGGAACACATGTTATCGCTAATCCTGTTGGAATCGCCCAGCAATTAGAAATTCCTTTTCTGACAGGGAATATTTCCGCTGATGCTGCGATGGTGCAAGTTCAACTTAAAAGTGCTTCACCTGAACCAATCGTGTTCGATATCAAAGACACCGTTTCTCAGTACAAATCTATTTACGGATTCTAATCCAAGGAAAAGGTGATTGCTTCGGAAAGATTTTCTGAAGAATAGATGGTTTGTAAAGAATTTCGTGATTTTCAGGGAGAAGACTCCAGGTGAGATGGTAGTAATAATCTGCTTTTTCTCCGAGGGAATCAAAATAGTCTTCTGTGCGTTTTTTTGCCGCGATTGCCTCATCAGAAGTGTAAAACCGCGTTTCTAGTATGTGGATTTCGCCGTTCGGTTTGAGTAGTGATTTCAAAGTCTCCCAAAGTTGATCATCTGGCTCGAAATAGTGAAAACTTCCCGCGAAATAGATCACATCAAAGGATGCTTTCGGTAAGAGCGACCAATCCGAGCAACAAATAAATTGAATCGAATCTGAACCAAAACACCGTGCAGCTTGTTCCAATTCTTCTTTTCCAACGTCAATTCCGGTGATTTTCTGACTGACTTGACCAACTTTATGCGTCATCCAGCCATTGCCACAGCCAATGTCAAGAATTGCTTTTGGTTGCTTTTTTCGTAGGTACTTCAAAAACTTATAGAGCATCCAAGCGCGTTTCTCCCACTCTGATTTTAACACATGATTTCCCTGAATGGAAGGGAGTAATTTCACCTCTTCGTCAGAAACCCAGCGCCCTTCTTTACTGCGAATACTTTTATAAGTTTCCTCGAAAATTTGAAGTGGGTCTGTGAGATAGCGAACCTCTGACATACTTTGATTTACAATTTACGGAGCGTATAGAATGTCATTCCCTTGCGAGATTTAGCTGAATTTCCTTCGTTCGTTATTTTCCATTTGTCATGAAAACTTGTTTCAGAATTGTCAGCATTCAGTTGAATCACATCATTTTTTGCAGACCAGGTTCCTTGCACTTTAATCTGATTCTCGGGGTTTGAAAAATCTTGATGCGAAAAAGTATTATCTGCGTTTAATTTCAATTCAATTGCCGATGGATCACTTTGGGATACGCCATAAATACCAACAAATGAATCATCATTTGTAGCAGTGAATGAGCATAAAAGAAGAATTACGCTAGCTTGAATAGAAGTTACTTTGTTCATGTGATGTGATTTAATTATTGGAAATTTAAGTTAAATTTTAAAACAAATTGTCTTGAACTCAATTAAATTTCACTTTGCAGCTTTCATCAACTTCAGAGCGATTTTTCCTTTGATTTTACTCTTTATCGAGCCGAATTTTTTTCCTTGCCAGCCGTTCACTAAATAGCGAATTGCGTTTTCGTAATACTTGTCTGAGTACGGAAGCTCGAATTTAATTTCACGGTCTGTGCTGGTGCTCCAATCTGGTTTTACGGTAATTTTCGATTCGATTTCGTTGTACAAATCCGTTCCTTTGATCGGATAAGCGCGCGTAATCGTCAGGAAATCAGGACTGCATTTGTCGATGTGTTCCATCGTTGCGACGATATCTTCATGTGTTTCTCCTGGGTAGCCAACCATGATGAATGTTCCAGCTTCCATTCCCAGTTTTTGGGTTAATTGCATCATTTCCTGTACGGTTTCCAGAGTAACACGACGATCCATTTTGTCAATAATTCTCTGTGAACCACTTTCAGCGCCAATCCAAATTCGAAAACATCCCATGTCCTTCAATTGCTGTAAAACCTTTTCGTTCAAGCGCTCGGCTCTGGTAATACATTCGAAGGCAATTATTAAATCGTTTTTAACAAATTCGGCATGCAGTTCAGAAATCCATTTGTGACTAACCGTAAAAACATCGTCGACAAACCAAAGTGCCTCGACACCAAAATTTTCTTTCATTTCGATGATCTCGGCAGTTACACGAGCGGGGTCGTTTCTTCGGTAACTTTGACCGTAAACTGCGGTGCTACACCATTTACACGTGTAAGGACAACCTCTTTGCGTGCTGATATTCGCCGTTCGTTTCCCATGGTGTTCGCCCCAAACGTTGAGGTAGGTTTCCAAAGGAATAGCGGTACGATCAGGAAAGGGTAAGGTTGAAAGATCTTTGATTTTTGTTCTGGATTCGTTTTGCTGGACAACTCCATCTTTAAAATAAGCGATTCCTTGGATATCATCAATGGGTTCGCCCTTTTCTGAGGCATTAACAAGTTCCAGCATGGTTTGCTCTCCTTCACCGATTACTACAAAATCAAATCCTGCGTTGAGGTAATTCTCGATATTGTAAGTGACATCTGGCCCTCCAATCACAAAGGATGTTTCTGGGAGTTCCTTTTTTAGAAACTGCACCTGACGAATCACCTCTACCTTCGTCATGAGGTTGGTGTAGAAAGCGATTGTTTTTGGGTGGATAGAAATAACCTCATTTTGCCATTCCCTTTTGTCCATAAAGGTACTATCGATCAAATGGACGTCCTTGCCATTTTCTTTTAGAAACGAACTTATATACAACAACCCAAGCGTAGGATAAGGACGCATTATTTTTTGCTCCTTTACGTCCTCGCGGATGAAATACGCATGTGTGAGTACAGTTTTCATTTTCGTTTCAAAACGATTAAGAAATGGTCAGCCAGATTACTGAACTTTTTGTGTGTGAATTGTCGATCAAGCCACTTAACAAAACTGAACAGTCCCTTGCGCTTTTCAAATGCTGGAGCAAGATACGAAGGAGGAACGAAAAGTCCTATTGGGCGGATGGTGATTGTATCGAATTTAGCCTCCGCTAATTCTTCAATTTGGTCGGGAGAATAGTACCAGGTCGGGACGTTTTCACCCTCAACATTAACGTCAACGGGTTGGTCTGTATTTCTTCGGTTTCGGTCTTTTAAACGTCGTTTGAAAATCATGTAAAACTGATCCCAAAGACATTTCTTACCCATAATCACTAGTACCATGTGATTGCCAGAATCCAGAATTTCACCAGCATCAGAGAAGAACTTTTCCAGCTCCTCAGTTGGTAAACAGTTCAATCCACCAAAGTTTGAAAAGACCGTATCGAAATTTCCTTTGGTAGTATTTAATTTGGTGACATCTAATATTTCGCATTGAATTTCCGGAGCTTTTTTTTGAGCGATTTGAATCATTTCAGGAGAAATGTCAGTGGCGACTATATTTTTCTTTCGTTCCGACCATATTTTTGCATCTTCTCCAGTTCCGCAATTGATTTCCAGAATGTTTTTGGCATTTGGAGTGACGTAGCGATCCACATAACGCCAGACTTGACTTCTTTGCGCTTTTCCGACACAAGAGTCGGTAAAAATTAAATCGTAATCAGAAGCGGCGCTGTCGAATTGTTCCATGATTACCGAAGCTTGCTTTTCAGCATTTGGGCTTTCATCCAATTGTAAGGGATCAACATTGTATAGCGCCATGAGATGTATTTTCGTTTTCCCGAAAGTCTTTGCCAACCTTGTTTTAACCGAAATTTGTGATGAACGAATCGCTGTAACGCACGGTAATAATCAGGTGAAAAGGAACCTTCGAACATGAGGTCCAAATCATCGGAATCTTCCCAGTTTTCCTTGCTACCTAATTGTGATTTTACTTTTTCGTAAAACTTTGTTCCTGGAAGCGGGTAGGAAACGGATATACCGATATCATCTGGATTGTTTTCTTCCACCATTTTTAGGGTGAGGGCAATGTCTTCTTTCGTTTCGCCTAGATAACCAAATTGTAGGAAATATGCGACGCGAACACCATGTTTTTGAAGCAGTTTTGTGCTAGTATCAATCTGTTGCAATGTAATTCCCTTGTCCATTGCATCTAGAATTTTCTGGGAACCACTCTCCGCTCCAACCCATACTTCTTCCAATCCAGATGCTGCCAATTCATCAATGGTTTTATTTTGCATCAGTAAATCCGCACGACTTTGAATTTTGTAGTTGATTTTTAAATTTTGTTCTTGAATTAATTGATTAAATGCTGTGACCCATCCAGGCTTCAATCCAAAAATATCATCCGTGATCCAAAAATGTTGGACGCCATATTTCTCGTTCAAGTGTGCCAGCTCTTCTACAACGCGTTCAGGTGACCTTGAGTTATAACGATTACCGTAAATTGGTTTTGCGCACCAGTTACATTTAAAAGGACAGCCACGTGTTGTGCTGATATTTAATGTAAAAGGAAATTTCCCTTGTTTCCAGATTTCACGATAGGCCTCAATATCAATCACATTCCAATTTGCTTGTGGAAAAATGTCAAGATCGCGTTCGTTCGTTCTCGGTGCATTTTTTTGGGCTTTACCTTCTCTTAAAAGGCTAATTCCAGCAACCAAAAAAAGATCTTTTTGCTGCTCAACTGCTTGTATGGACTCTAAAAGCGTATGCTCCCCTTCACCATGAATAATTATATCTGCGCCATATTCATGGTACATTTCCCAGTGATCTGTAGCATCGGAACTGGAAACAATGACTTTGGCACCGAGGGATTTTGCCTTTTTAATCAACTCAAAACAAGCATAGCGCATATTCGTCAAGCACATTTTAGTCAGATAATTGAAGCCATCTTCATAGATGATAACCAATTCTGGCTGCGCCAAGGTCATCTCTGCCTCACAGATAGTCGTATTGGCGTCTAGTGCAGGGTCGTAAAAATTAGGGTGATATCCATTTTGTTCAAGATGAGCCAACGCAGTGATTGTCGCTAAAGGCGGGTAAGGTGTTTTGTTGATCCATTGTTTTGGATCGAGTTGATAAAAGTAGCTATGTGTCAGAAAAATATTCACAGTTCAATAGTATGCTTTTTTAAGGCGTTCTCGTGTTTTTTTCGGAAGTCATTTTTGAGATCAGCATATTTGTTCAATACTTTATTTTGAAAGTCATTGGGATGGTGTTTTGACACATAACGTCTCGTTTTCATGGTTAGATCGAACTTGTCCGAATTAAAGTCGCTGAATTTTCGTTTCCATCGCTTCAAAGTAATTCGCATTGCTTTTCGGTCCGACCAATCGCCAAATTTCCCTGCATAGATTGATTGAAGTGACTTACTGACTATTGTTTTGCCAATTTTCTTGGTCTTAAAATCAGATTTAGCGCCATTTGGAAAAAAACCTTCTACCCAATCGTTTTGTTGGTAAAATGAATCAAAAACTTCACCGCAAACAGGGATCAATGTGGCGATTTCAACAGCTGTAAATCTATTTTTCTCTTCAATTTCCAAATGGTCACTATCAATGAAGTAGTTGACGCAGAAGTATTTTCTGGAATTGAGTAAGAAAACCTTTTTATAAAGAATCAATAAGGTTCTGGCAATCCAAACGCGCCCTGGCTTGGTAATGATGAAGTAATCAAAATCACCATCGTCGTGTAGCACTCCTTTAGAGAGCGATCCAGAAATTCCAACTCCTTCCACAAAGGGAAATTTTTGAATGAACGTGGCAACTTGAATGGATTTATCAAACAGTTGAGTCGCCCGATCTCCAGCTACTTTTCTTCGCAATACCTTGCTCTCTATATCCGATGTTGCCGCGTGATTGTTGTGTAACTCAATTAGCCCATCATCGGATAACTCAGCCAGTGCAGCATGAAGTTCCTCATACGAAAGAGATGCCTTAACACTAGAAAATTTTATTAATTCTTCGGCTGTTAACGGATGTTGAAAAACTTCCGAATACAATAATTGACGAAGGATACCGCTTTTTAATGTATGGTTCGACTTAGAGTTCACTGGTTAGATCTACGTAGGATCGAAAGTAATGAAAATCGAAGGATTTTTCTGAAAAAATATTTTGGTGAAGCGGATTAGGTAAACTATTCAAATTCAATTAAAACAGAACCCTTATCAACAACGTCATCTTTACCAACGTTAATTGATTTTACAATTCCAATTCCTTCAGCTTTCAAAACGTTCTCCATTTTCATGGCCTCTAAAGAAAGAATTTCATCACCAATATTGAGTTCATCACCAACAGAAACAACAACGCTAACAATTCTTCCTGGCATTGGTGCTTGAAGTTCTTTTAGCTTTTTGATTTTTGGCTTATCAAGTCCCATAGCTGAAATAAGTGCATCCAAAGATCCTTTTTTCTTGATTTCAAAAACGCGGTGATTGATTTTCAATTTGAGCTGATTGCTCTCGGTCTGATCTTCTAAGATTTCACCAAAGAAAGTCTTACCATTAAACTCTAGCGTGAAAAATGTTTCATCATCCCAACGCACAATAGCGCCCTCTGTTCCAGTAACTTCATTTCCATCTATGGTCCAACTGCGATTTGCCATTTATCAAGTATTTCGTACAAAAATAATAGAATCCATGTCCGATGCTGTATAAATTGCTCGCTAATCAGAAATAATTGTTGAGATTTGTGTCGAATATAAATTTTGTAGAATGAATAAATTATTGTGGCTCTTTGCTGTTGTGTTCTTGCTTTCGTGTGGAACAAAAAAGAACGAGAATAACGGATCAAATAATGGTACAGTTGGCACCGAGACCAATGGAAATGGTGGAAACGAAGAGATCATCAGTGATGTCTACATGGACCCAGAACGCCCAGTATATCACGGCTCTGAAACATTATTCACCGATTTAATTCATACCAAATTAGAAGTAAATTTTATTTGGGAAAAGTCACAAATGAACGGTGTAGCCACAATCACTGCGAAACCGCATTTTTACGAAACGGATAAGCTCATTTTGGACGCGAAAGGAATGGAGATTCGAAGCGTTAAATTGTTGGGAAAACCTTTAAAGTTCACCTACGTTGAGGATGTTTTGACGATTCAATTGAATCAAACCTATACGCGTGATCAACAATATACTGTAGTTATTGATTACTTGGCAAAACCAGAAGAACGCGAAGAAGGCGGTAGTGTAGCAATCACCTCTGACAAAGGTCTTTATTTTATCAATCCAACGGGAGAAGACGCAGATAAAATGCCGCAAATTTGGACGCAGGGTGAAACGGAATCGAGTTCAGTTTGGTTTCCAACAATTGATCAACCAAACGCAAAAACAACACAAGAAGTTTACATTAAAGTAGACCCTAAATACATTACGTTGTCGAATGGTGAGTTAGTAGAAAGCATTAAAACGGCAGACGGAATGCGCATCGATCATTGGAAACAAGATTTGCCGCACGCTCCATACCTTTTCATGATGGGGGTTGGAGAATTCAGCATCGTTGAAGATTCTTACACCCGACCAGACGGATCAAAAATGGAGGTGAATTACTACGTAGAGCCAGAGTGGGCGGATGATGCCATGGCAATTTTCGGAGAAACTCCAGAAATGATCAAATTTTTCTCTGAGCGTTTAGGTGTTGAATACCCGTGGGATAAATACAATCAAATTGTTGTTCGTGATTATGTTTCCGGAGCGATGGAGAACACAAGTGCCGTGATTTTTGGTGACTTCGTCTATCGCAATGAGCGTGCTTTGTTGGACGGAAATGATCAGTCGACGATCGCTCATGAGTTATTTCACCACTGGTTTGGAGATTTGGTGACCTGTGAATCTTGGTCCAACTTACCTTTGAACGAGTCCTTTGCTAATTACTCACAATACCTTTGGGATGAGCACAGATATGGTTTAGACGAAGCAGATTATAATGCTGAGTTGGAAGCGGACGGGTACTATCAATCGGCAGGTATTCAAGGGTATCACAACCTAATTTGGTTTGACTATAGCGACAAAGAACAAATGTTCGACGGGCACTCTTACAATAAGGGAGGGCGTATTTTACACATGCTGAGAAATTACCTTGGAGACGAGGCTTTCTTTGCTGGGATTCAGCATTATTTAACGACCAATAAATTCAAACCAGCAGAGTTTCATCAATTGCGATTGTCTTTTGAAGAAATTTCTGGAGAGGATTTAAACTGGTTCTTTAACCAATGGTTCTTAGGTGCTGGTCACGCAAATCTTGAGTTCTTCCCATTCGCAGATGCAGAGAACAGTCAATTGGTAATTAACACTTATCAAAAGCAAAACTTGGATCACTCACCGATTTACAAATTGCCTTTCGAAATAGCAGTTTTTGACGACGAAGGAAAACACATTCATGAAGTGGAAATGGATGCTCTGGAGGAAGAGTTTGTGATTCCATATAAAGGAACATTGAAAGGTTTTATTATCGACAACGAGCAAATGTTGTTGGCAAAAATCACGGAAGATAAGTCGAAAGACATGTATCGTTTCCAATACTACAACGGCGATCGATATGCGGCGCGTAGAGATGGTTTGGAAGAAGGAGCTGATGAATCTCAAGCAGGACAGAAATTGGTGTTGGATGCCATGAAAGATAAATTTTGGCATTTACGCGAATTGGCGTTGAACCACGTAAGCTTATTGACTGCCGAAAATAAAACCAAAGCGGTTGAAATCGTGAAAGGAATGATCGAGCAAGATCCGAAGTCAGATGTGCGCTCAGCAGCAATTTTAGCTCTTGAGTATTTGATGATGGATGATGAAGAAGGACGCACAGCTATATATGCTGAAGTGATTGAGCATGATCGTTCTTACAATGTGATTACTGAAGCACTCAATGCACTCGGAAATATCAATCCAGAATTGGCAATGAAGAAAGCAGAAAGCTTAATGGATGCACCATCCTCAAAAATGCTTTACGGGATTAGTAAATTGTACGCAACACATGGAACTGCGGATAAAATTGACTTTTTCGCTAATGCGATGGATCAAAGTGTATTGCAAGGTTGGGATCGCTTGGGTGTTGTTAACTCACTAACGTTGTTTGTCGCGCGTCAAGATGCAAAAACGGCAAAAACGGCTCTGGATATTTATTCGAAACAAGCGAAGAGTGGAGGATTCTACATGATGATGTTCTTGCCACAAAACTTGAATTATGTGAATGAGTCAATGACAGCTAAAATTGTAGATCTCAAAGAAGAACTTGCTGAATACGAAAAAAATGATGACGCTGTGTATGCCGATCAAACGCGCAAGAAGATAGCTGAATTCGAAGCTGTCCAAAAAAAATATCAAGCTTTGATTAAGGAAATAAAGAAGTAAAAAGGGAATGATTTCGTGAAAGCCATCTTGAAAAAGGTGGCTTTTTTATTGAAAAATGGGGTCAATCGTTGTAGTTTTTGAAGCCCTAATTATTCATAGATTTTTTGCTTTATCTCTTTCGGCGTTAAATAAACGGATCTTTTGTATTCTTTGTATGCCTTACTTCCGTCTGAGTCGAACAAAACATAATACGACCAAGCGTATAGCTGCCAACCAAGTCCACGCTCAATGGTTATTGTATCTATTTCTTTCTCGAATTTGGATTTGCCTTTGAGGGTCGAATAAGAAATCAAGCGCTTTAGCACACCAAAAAAGGATCTTTTGTGATAATCGGCAAAATGCCCTAATTCATGTCCAAAAAGTCCAATTTGACTGTTAAAAGGAGCGTCCGATAAGAGAATCAAACTGTCCTTTTTTTGCGAATTTATCCGAATGATATACTTGCGTTTTTCTCGCTTCCTAAAAAGTAAAGAACCAATGGTGGGACGGGCATTTAACGTCGTTTTAATCCGCGCTTCTTTAAATCGAATTTGGGAACTATCCAATTCTGGATAATGGGATAAGGCGGTCAGAAAAGCCAGTTCGTATCCTTCTGGAATGATTTTCATAAATCCAAATTCTTTTCGAAGTGAATCCAAATATTGCGATTGTGACAAACTATCAATGACGTTAGCTGTTTCGCTCTGAGCAAAAATGACCGAGCCTCCCAATAGAAAAAGAAATACAAGGAATGATTTCAATGGCTTCAGATTCTTTAAAAATGCCAAATTAAACATTCAATCATCGTAATCGGACCTATTTTACTATAAACTTAATTCGCTGCGGCTCTTCTCCATCTTTTCTAAGTTCAACGAAATAGACTCCACCTGTTAAATGCCCGACTTCAAAGGCTTTACGATTTTCATCCATTCCATACGATTGGACGATAATGCGTTGCCCTAAAGAACTGAGCACAGAAATTGCGTATTCTTCAATGGTATTTGCTTCTACAATTAGTAATTCATCACTAACTGGGTTCGGATAAACAGAAAGGGAATTGCCGTTATCGAATGAAACAGATCGATTTTCAGAATAGGAATAGTCACCATTAAGATCAATCATTTTGAGTCGGTAGTAGGATAATCCAACAAAAGGATCGTTATCCCAAACTTGATAATCTAATGCTTCTTGACTGTTGCCAGCTGCCGAAATTTCTGTGATATCATTCCAAACTGTCAAGTCTTTCGAGCGTTGTACGATATACAATGATGTGTTTTCTTCGCTGGCCGTTTCCCAATTTAGAGATACGTTTCTATTATCGATCAATGTTGCATTAAATTCGATTAACTCAGCAGGAAGGGTTGAAATAGCATTAAAGGCAATATCATCAATTGCAATGTCCGATTGAAAGCCATTACCAGTTGTTCCAACAATTCGGAATCGAACCGCTTGACCTGTCCATGCTGACAAATCTGTTGTCATGATTTGCCAATTCGCTCCCTGATCTCCTGAAATTGAATTGATTGCTGTTGTCCAAGAACCTCCTGCGAAAATATCAATTTGAAGTGTTCCTGCGTTCGCGCCTTGTAAATGATAGCCAAGATCGAAATTGTAATCAACATCTAGTTGGATGCAATCGCTTTCCAAAATTGCTGTTGCATTCGAACAGGATGAGGCTTCCGTATATGCATATTTCCCGGTAGCCGTCCCTGGATTGTAGTCGACGCTTGGGCCTGTCGATGCTGAGGGTGTACCACCTTCGTCCACCCGCCAATCGATATCATCGGCTGTATTGGTTAAGTTGGTCCAAAGACTTCCGCCGAGATTACAAATGGTTGTTCCGCAATCACTCGCCGTTCCACAAAGTGCGTAGGATTCAAAATCATCATTGAAACTGGTGGCAACAGTTGCGGGAGAAACAGTGATATAGTTTGGTTTGGATTCCACATCGGAGCCGTTTGCGTTTGTTGCAGTCAAGGTGATTTGATAAGTGCCTGATGCGCTGAACTGGACTTCGGGGAACTGTGAGTTTGCATTGGTACCATTCACGAAGATATATGACGCGGGAGTAATGCTCCATGTCCAACTTGTGGGCGTGTAATCGGAAAGATCAGTAAAGGTGACAATAGATGCTTCACAAACATATGTCGTTAGTGTTTCAAAACAGGCAGATGGTGCTACATTTCCAGGGTCTTTCAAGTCGCTTACCCAAAGCCCTTGCCCATAAGTTGCTGCGTATATTTTGCTTTTGCACTCGGTTGAATTGCGATAGATTTCCAACTCTGTCACCTCAACGTTTGGAATTCCTGTTGAATAAAGCGACCAATCTGACATACTGTTGTCACGGTAATAGATTCCTACGTCCATTCCAACATACATGGCTTGGATGGGGCTATCATGATCAATTGCAATAGTGTTCAGTGAAATGTTGGGGAGTGTTCCAGAGAAATTAGTCCAATTGAGACCTCCATCGGTACTTTCGTAGATATCGTTACTGATAGCGATGAACAAATGATTGGGGTTTGCTGGGTCTACAGCAATATCTTTTGGAGTTGTATTTACAGGTAAACTCGCGCTGAGATTTGTCCACGTTGGAGTCCCGGCAGTAGCGTTCGTTGTTTTCCAAAAGCGTTCACCGTTAAAACTTCTGGAAGCATATAAAACATCACTATTGGAAGGTGCTACAGCCAAAGAAGCCATGTTTGATGTTCCAGTAAACGATGAAATACTTATCCATGTTGGTGTGCCTGCTTTCACGTCGGTAGATCGCCAAACATTGTCATAACCTGCATACATGGTATTTTCATTGTTCGGATCTAAAATGTAGGGTGTGACCCAAGCGCCAGTTTCAGTGATTGGACCAGAAATACCTCCGAAACTTACTCCGCCATTCGTAGACCTTCGAATATCGCCATAATACAAGGCGCCATACATATAGGTAGCATCTGTCGGATCGATAATACAAACCATTCCGTCTCCTCCTATTTCAGTAGACCAGTTTCCAGAATTGTAAATGGCTGTTCCATTGTCTTGGTATCCATTGATTACTTGTGCTTCTGTGCTTTGTGACACTCCAATTTTATAGACTTGAGAAATTCCTAAGCCACTGGAAATATCATTCCAAGTTGTTCCATTATCAGGGGTGAAATAAACCCCTCCATCATTTCCGTTATAAACGTTGTTGTTAAAAGGGGAATATTCCAATACGTGTTGATCTGCGTGTACATCATCAGCGCCACCGCTTCCAGTCCAATGCCCGGAAAGTATCCAAGTCACCCCTCCGTCGATCGACTTCCAAAGATTGATTCCACCAATAAATAACGTATTTGCATCCGTTGGATCTACAGCCATTACCAAGTCGTACCAGGCTTGACTTTCTGTTCCACCTGTAGTTCCGTAGCCAAGTAGGTTTGGAGTTGATGTTTGTGAAGTAAAACTAGTTCCACTGTTTGTTGAGCGTAAAATGTCTGTCAAACCACCACCATCACCTCCAATGAGATACACATAGTTCGGTTGATTCGCTGAAACGCCAATGGCATAGCGACTAGCCGCTCCAACGCCTGACGTAATTTGAGTAAAAGTGACACCTCCGTCCGTTGAGACATTAAACGTCGCTCCAGCTGCATAAATAGTATTCGGATCTCCGGGTTTAAAGGCGATGTCTTTTGCGTTAGTTGTGGTACCCGTAAAATTCCACGTAGCGCCCCCATCAGAAGAACGATAAATCCGATTCCCATTCGTGGATGCGATCAGTTTGTTGGAGTTTGAAGGATCCATAAGCACCTCGTAAACCGTTCTATTTCCCATTCCAGTATTGCTAGATGTCCACGTGGCACCTCCGTCTGTACTTTTCCAAACGCCATAGCCACCGACATCTCCACCGTCTCTATCTCCTGTCCCAATAAAAATAACATTGGGTGTTGTTGGGTGAACGACAATACTAGAAACTCCTAGACGGATAAGTCCAGATACGGATTTCGCCCATGTTACACCGTTATCGTTTGAAGTCCAAAATCCGCCAGATGCTGCGCCAGCGTACAAAGTGTTTGGATCAGTTGGGTGAAACGCGAGAGCGCTAATTCTCCCGAGTCCGTTCGGCTGACCAGTTCCATTTTGAGGAATAGCAATCGGTCCAAGTTCTGACCAAGCGCCAGTCCCAAGAGCATATTTACCTGCGTCTTGTTGAATCGCCTGAAACGCCAAAATTGCTTGCAATCGAATTTCTGGATCTGGAATATTTCCGTTTTCATCCAGTCGCGATTGCCAATAATATTCCCATCGTTTGAATTGTTTCCAGCCCGATCCTTTCGGACCAATACTATCGCCAAATTCGTTGTAGAAACTTTCTTGAATGAGATCGAAGTTTGGATTTTGGGAATGAATCATTTGCCTCCAGTCACCCTGAGAGTAAGAAAGTGTAGAAATAAGTAGGATGATTAGGCTAAAGTATAATTTTGCATTCATAACTTGGAGAGTTATTATACCATAATAAACCAATCAACTAAGAGTTGACGGAAATTATGATCGGGTTACAGTTTTTAGCTTAACCTAAATATAGAATAATTTACAAGAGGATGTAAATTTAGTTTTGAACAAGACTTAATTTTTTTTTGATGAAATCCTTGTCATTTTCCAAATTGAAACTATATTTGATTAAATAATCGTCACAATAGTGATTAAAAAGTGATCAATGAAACATCTTAAAGTAGGAGACCAGGCACCATCATTCGCATCAGTGGATCAGGATGGAAATAAAGTGAAGTTGGAAGATTATAAAGGGCAACGCGTTGTTATATATGTGTACCCAAAAGACAATACTCCTGGCTGCACGAATCAGGCATGTAACATTCGCGATAATTATAAAGATTTGCAGGATCGCGGAATTGTTATTCTTGGAGTAAGCGCGGATACAGAAGCACAGCATCAGAAATTCATTACTAAGTTTGACCTTCCATTTCCTTTATTGGCGGATGTCGATAAGGAACTCATCAATCTATATGGAGTGTGGGGAGAAAAGAAATTTATGGGAAAAATCTATGACGGAATTCACCGTACGACCTTTATAATGGACAAAAATCATACAATTATCGGTATCATCGAAAAGCCAAAAACGAAGGATCATACACGTGAAATTTTGGAAGTTTACGATGCAATATAGCAGAACGTAAATAGATTACGATCTTCTTGGTGCATCTTTGTATCAACAATAAAAACACAACCTCTGTACTTCGGTACATCAATAACAAAAACAAAACGATATGGCAGGAAAAGAAGTAAACCCAGAAAAATTGAAAGCATTGAAGCTGACAATGGATAAGTTGGATAAAACTTATGGAAAGGGAGCAGTAATGAAATTGGGCGACGCAGTTGTTGTTCCAGTAGACGTAATCCCAACAGGTTCTTTGACATTGGATATGGCACTCGGTGTGGGTGGACTTCCAAAAGGAAGAGTAGTTGAAATTTATGGACCAGAATCATCAGGTAAAACGACTTTGGCGATTCATGCAATTGCAGAAGTTCAAAAACTTGGCGGAATTGCCGCGATTGTTGATGCAGAGCATGCGTTTGATCAGTTTTATGCTCAGAAATTGGGCGTTGACATTGAGAACCTGTTGATTTCGCAGCCAGACAATGGAGAACAAGCTTTGGAAATTGCTGATAACTTGATTCGTTCAGGGGCGGTGGACTTGTTGGTAATTGATTCTGTTGCGGCACTTACGCCTAAGGCTGAGATCGAAGGTGAAATGGGAGATTCTCAAATGGGGCTTCAGGCACGTTTGATGTCGAAAGCACTTCGAAAGCTTACTGGCTCTATTAACAAGGCGAATTGCTGTTGTATTTTCATTAACCAATTGCGTGATAAAATTGGAGTAATGTTTGGAAACCCTGAAACAACAACTGGTGGAAATGCATTGAAATTTTATGCTTCCGTTCGTATTGATATTCGTCGTGCCGCTCAAATTAAAGATGGTGATGAAGTGATCGGGAACAGAACTAAGGTGAAGGTGGTAAAGAATAAAGTCGCACCACCTTTCAGACGCGCAGAGTTTGACATCATGTACGGTCAAGGGATATCTAAAGTTGGAGAAATACTTGACTTAGGTGTAGAACTAAACATCATTTCAAAAAGTGGATCTTGGTTCTCTTATGGAGAAACACGACTGGGACAAGGGCGCGATGCTGTTAAGTCAATCATCAAAGACAATCCAGAATTGATGGAGGAACTAGAACAAAAAATTAAAGAAGCTCTTACTCCGGCGGGTGAGGTTGAGCTGACGGAGTAAGGCGAACTGCATAATCGTCTTGATATTTTGAGGCGTGAGCATATCGTTAAAACGGCACTTTGATAAAGATCAGGGTGTCGTTTTTGTTTTAACAGAGTCTACAACCCAGTAAAAAAAGTTGACCATTTAAAAGAATTTTTATTCAAAACTTGAGTTACAACCGTAGGCATTCAATGGATAAAAGATTATAACTTACCGGACAATGGTTAGTAGACAAAACAAAATTGGTTTAGGCATCGCGTTTATTTGCATTGCAGTATTGGCAATAATATATTATGATTCGCTACTTGAAAGGGGACCTTTAAATACGCACTTGTGGCGTCAAACAGACTGTCTATCAATCACAAAGAACTATGCCGACGGAGCACCATTTTTTGAGCCTGAAATGCACGTGCTTTATGCCGACAACGAAACTTCTGGGAAAAGTGCAGGCGAATTCCCCATTTTGTATTATGCCGTGGGTTCTATTTGGAAAGTTACGGGAGAATCTTTTATGGTCTACAGAGTTTTTTATCTTCTAATCTTAGTTACTGCACTTCTCGCATTTTTCAAGTCGCTACAAATGGTATTCGGCTCAAATTTTTGGTCCATAGCATTGACACTAATTTTATTCACATCACCCGTATTGGCATACTACGGAATTAGCTTTTTAACCGATGCTCCCGCCTTCTGCTTCATGCTAATTAGTCTTTATTGCTTTACAGTATATCAGATAAAGGGCAAGCGACGCTGGCTTTATTGGTTCGCTGCATTTATGGCTCTTGCTGGTTTACTCAAAATATCCATGTTGATCAGCTTTGTGTTTCTTGGCTTTATTTATTTGTTAGAGTTGTTCCCCACAATAAAAACCTTGGGATCTCGGAAATTATTTGAAGATAGAAAGCACGGATTTATTGCGCTATTAATTGTGGTATTAGTCATCCTATCGTGGTACGGTTACGCGGGTTATTATAATTCGATTCATAAATTTGAATATACGTTTAACAGTACCTATTCTTTATGGGATGTTCCCGCTGTAGAAATGAAAAATCTGTTCCAAGAAATACAGTTTTTAACGATCCCAGTTTTCTACAGCAAGCCAATGCTACTTCTACTTGGTGGGGCATTCATCTTCAATTTATTTTCATTCAAAAAAGTGCCATTATTCGCTTATTTGGCGAGTATTGTAATTCCATTTGGTGCGTTTTCTTATTTTGTCCTGTGGGCGCCTCTAATGGGAGTTCACGATTATTATTATGTTGCCTATTTGGTGTTGGTGCCTGGCATTTTACTTCCGCTTGTTTGGCGTTTAAAAACCATTCATTCAAAACTGTATAGCCACTTTGTACTCAAGGCAGCTTTCGTGGTTTTTTTAGTTTTTAATATCATTTATTGCAAAGAAGTTATCGCATATAAAACACTTCGCCAAAATGGAGATTCCTTGTTTATTGCCAATGAAGATTTTAAAAAAGTAATGAGATGGACCAATTGGACCGTAAGTGAGCATTGGAATAGCCTTTATTTGATGCGGTCCTCTCTTGCCGAAATGGGTATCAAAAAGGAAGATAAAGTGATTGCCTACCCAGACTTTTCGTTCAATACGTCACTTTACCTCATGGATCGTAATGGTTGGACCAACATGCGAGACTACCGGAATCAAGAAAGCATTGATTATCTGAAGTCCAAAGGAGCAAAATATATTGTAATTCACGACCCCTCTTTATTAACAGAACCTTTTATCGCTCCGTATTTAGATCAACAAATCGGTCAATATAAAAATGTCTCCGTATTTAAAATTTGATTGATTACCCTTTTGGACCGCAAGTTTTCTTTTTATAGAGCAACCTATGAATCATATCAAAATGTCAAGTTATGAAAGGATTCATCGGAATTGTATTTCTACTAATCAACTTATTTGTTGCAGCACAATCGGTTTCTGACAGTTCAAAAAGTACCTTCAGAATCTTTTTAGATGCTGAATCTTGTAATGTTGATTTATCACATGATCATATTTATTCGGAAAAAATTGATGAAAAACGCGGCGTTAGATTAATTACCGCCAATGGCATCCCTGAGCATAAAACTGGAGAGTTCCCAAATCAAGGAAACCCAAACACGATTTTGGCGAGAGAAGTTAAGTACGAGATTCCTTTAGATCCAAAGCCTGCAGGTCGAGACATTCCCGGAATGGGGATTCGAACTGGGATTCTTTTTTCGGGAGTGGAAATAGATCCATTTACGGGTGAGTTTTTTATAGGAGAAAAAGGCACCAATCGTGGGTGGAACATCACAACGCTCACTACTACTGTGGATCTCGGTTTGGATTGCAATAACGCGCATGTTCAACCCTCGGGTAAATATCATTATCACGGAACACCTAATGCATATCTTGAAGATTTAGGTGCGGATGGGACGAAAATGATTAAAGTAGGCTACGCGGCAGACGGTTATCCAATCTATTACAAATGGGCGTATGATGAAAATGATGAAATTATTGTCTATGAAAGCGGATACGTGTTGAAAGAAGGAGACCGAGGAGGCGACGGTAAAACTGCTCCAAACGGTGTTTACGACGGAACATACTTTCAAGATTACCGTTACGAGGATGGTATTTCGGAACTGGATCCTTGCAACGGAAGAATAGGGAAAACGGCCGAAAGTGATGAGGAATACTACTATTTGATTACGGATAATTTTCCATCCGTTCCCATTTGTTTGCACGCAGAGCCAAGTGATGATTTTAAAAATCGGGGTGGCCCTCAAGGTCAAATGCAGACACAAAACCAACCGCAAAGAGGTGATCGACCGAATTTAACGGAGATTTTCACAATGATGGATACGGATAAAGATCAAAAAATCTCAAAAGCTGAAGTGAAAGGGCCTTTGCAACAAGACTTTTCAAGAATTGACAGCAACAACGATGGTTTTTTGACAGTTGATGAACTTCAGAAAGCTGCACCTCCTCAGCGATAAATTATTTTTATCCTTCACAAAACCACAGGAAATCGTTTGATTTCTCTAACTTCCACATTCGATGATTCGAGTTGGAATAATAATTAATAGTGCGCGCCCTCTTCAGAAGAAGGCTAAAGAAGCGCTTCGATTAATTGAGAACTCTGAGTTCATTATTGTAGAAAAAAGTTTCACGAGCTATCCCAAGCATGCAATAGAATTGGCAAAAAAATGGGCTTTAGAAAAGCAAGTGATTATTGCCGTTGGAGGTGATGGAACCTGCAATGAAGTTTTGAATGGTTGGTACCAATCGAAATCAGAACATTGTGCGATTGGTATTATTCCGAATGGTACAGGGAATGATTTTTCAAGAATGCTTCCCCCTTTTGACCCAAAAATATTTTTAGAGAATGTTGAAGATTTAAACGTAACTAAGATTGATTACGGACTGGCTATTTCTGATGAGAATCAACGGGCATTTTTGAATATTAGTGACGTGGGTTTTGGCGCCAAGGTTGTGCAGATTTTAGAACGTCAACGTCGCAATGGAATTAGAGGTAAACTAGCCTATTCCTTGGCGATCATAAGAGCCTTTCTTGTGTTTCGAAAAAAGGAAATTGTCTTAGATTTAGACAATCAAAAGATTTCTCAAAAATCATTATTAATCGCGTTTTGTAACGGGAGAGACTTCGGTCACGGACTCGCAATTCATCCTGATGCTAAATTATGTAATGGAAAATTAGGTGTGACAATAGTCGGAAATGTTTCGATATTGACCTATGCTTCTAAATTAGGGGATTTAAAAAAAGGGAAAAAGATATTGCATCCTGAGTTGCAGTATGTCACGGTTCAGAAAGCTGAATTTGACCCCACTTGTTTACCAGAAATGATGGAGTTTGACGGCGAATTGTGCGAGGACCCAATCAGATCAATTTCAGTTGTTGCTTCAGGATTGCCACTTATTTGTCGATTTTAAACTGAACGGTCACGTAAAAGCTAATCCCATCTGACGGAAGAATCCCTGGTCCCGGGTATCCAGTTGCACGACGTGTGAAGTATTGTGTGTTCGTGAAATTATTCACACCTAATTCAAGTTGAAAGTACTTTTCGAATTGATAGCTACTTGAAAAATCAAAAACCAAATACGATGGAACTTCACCAATGACAGCATCACCTGAGGGAATTATTGAGTTGGAAGCATCAGCAAACTGACTAGAGTTAAAACTTCCTTGTACTTGCAAACTCCAACTTTTGTAACGGTAGCGCAATCCCGATTTGAGAATTATTGGACTCACATATTCAACATTCTTACCCACATAATTGGGTTCTTTCGAACGAATATAAGTGGCATTGATGTAGGCAAAATTTAGAAATAAAGAAAGCGAGTGCTCTGTTGAATCTTTAAATGCTTTCATAAAATCAAATTCTGTAAAAATCTCCAGTCCGATGTTACGTGCATCTCCAATATTGGTGCGTTCTTTTAAGACCGTCCCTGGTTTTGGAGCAAGTCCAATTTTATCCCCATAAAACACGTAGAATGCAGCAACATCATAAATCCAAAAGTCACTTTTCATTCCTCTGAACCCTAACTCGGCAGTATAGCCGTATTCGTCTCGAATCGCACTATCTACAACCACGTTTGGATTGTTTACTCGAATATCTGTAAAGTTAATCGCACGATAATTTTGTGTCACGTTCGAATATAGTTTCGATCTGGCTGACACCTTGTAGGAAATACCTCCACCAAACAGAGGGACATTTCGAGCGACTATATTTGAGTCCGTATTGCGATAAATTGCAAGAGTATCAAAGTTAACAGGATGAATCAGGTAGTTTTTATAATATCCTGAAGAACCACTAATGATAGACTCGAATCGAGCGCCCGCGTTTACCGTCCATTTTTCACCAAGAAATGCGATATTCTCAATAAACAATGCCCCATTTTGAGAGGGATATGTAAATGATGATCCTTCTAAATCATTTGGATTTTGATAGTTAAAATCGGGACCATCGCCTTCTGTTGCTGTTCCTTGATCTGAAACGGTTTGACCTTGATAATAGCGTCCACCGAACAAAATAGCCCCACGAACATTTGTAAATTTCTTAGATTCATACTTGCGTAAGAAACGAGCTTCTACTCCTGCATTTTTGAACAAGCCTGACAACATTTCGCGAGCACCACCTGGATCTTGCTGGGTAATTTTACCCAGAAAGCCTAAGGTTTGACGACTGGAAACCATTCCGAAAGCGCGAACATTGAAAAGTGCTTTACTAGAAAATTCATAATCGAAGTGCAAAGCTAGGGTATTCCAATTTACTTTGAACCAATTCCTATCGCGAAGACTTTGTTTAGGATTTTCATAAAATTGTAAATCTGTCAAACCACCAGCTTGTTTCGCAAGGTAGTTCATGTGCGTATATTCAACCGTAATTCGTGCTTTTTCAGTCAAATGGTAGCCGACTTGTCCAAATATTTGGTGCTGATTGAACGAACTATTGTTGCGATAGCCAAAACCAGATTTATACTGATGGTAGATTTGATAGTAAACTCTATTTTTTGAACCAGCGATCCGATTGAACGTACCGAAATAGCCAAAAGTTCCGACCGTATTTCTTGAAGTAAATTCAAATGGAGTTGTGGATGGAGCTTCTTTGATGATAAAATTCAAAAGTCCCCCGAATTGCGTTCCAAATTGCAAGGCAGCTGACCCACGAATGATTTCAATAGACTGCAATGCTTCCATCGGAGGTGTATAATAACTTTCCGGATAGCCAAGTGCATCCGCACTAATATCATATCCGTTTTGACGCGTGTTGAAGTTCGCCGTTCGGTTCGGACTTAAACCCCGTCCGCCAATTCCGATTTGAATACCTGCCCCATCACTTTCCCAAATATTAAGTCCAGGGATTTTGGCAAACATTTCTCGTGGATTGGATGTTGATTTAGCACCACTTAACTTCTCAAGTTGAATGACAGAATTCGTACCAGTATAAATTTGAACCCCTTTGATCGGAGGAAGGTAACCGACATCAAAGTCTGCAAGTCTGTTTCGCGTAACATTGATTTCGACTAGGTCTTGAATCCGCGTTTGCAATAGGGCATTTTCTTTCACACCTGAAACGGCAATGTAAAGCGTGTCGTACCCGGTGAATGTAAATCGCAAGGTGTCTCCTATCACGGCCTGGATTTGGTAGTTCCCTTCAGTATCGGAAAGCGTTAATTTGTTCTTGGTCGCATTAAAGACTTTGACGGATGGAATCGTATTCAGTTCGGCGTCCGTGGTTATTCCAGTTACGAGCTGTCCAAATAAAGGGAAGGCACTAAAAATGATCAATATTTGAATTAAAAGTCTCATTTTTTAAAAGGTTCTATCCAGTCTCGATGACGTAAATCATAAGTGAATTCTGTTAAATCATGCTTTTTTGCTACAAATAATTGCGACGGTCGTCCGTTGAGACTGACATAAATTTCAGCGTGAATTTCGGGATCTTCAATAGGGAAAATATAGTCACCGTACTTTAATGTTTTGCCGTCGAAGTGCTCTTTTAGAATTTGGGCGTATTGAAGAATCATGTCAGGCTGCGTCGCCATTTGATCTTCCTGGGTTTGAGTAAGGAACTTTGAGTTATCAATTTCAGATTCTCTTCCAGTTTTCTTGTCGTATAGATAAAATGTAGCATATCCTTCTTTATGCATGAGCATCACGCGCCATGAAAAGCGGAATCCTTCTTCGTTCCAAAACAAATCGCCTGGATATAAAATGTAGCGAAATGGAACAATAACCTGAATGATGATATAAAGAATTAGAAAGTATTTCAGAACGCGGTTTGTACTGTTTTTTGGTGCAAATACAAGAGAGAGTTCTTTTTTCTTGGGAAATAGCCGTTGCAATCGATTCAGAATACGGGTGTGCAAGTCACTGGAGAAAAAGATAAGTGTGGAGAAGATCATAACCCACGGAAAAACGCCAATGGGGAAGAGGTACCAAGTAAGAATATGGAACGCCACCACAAAGAAGTAGGCAAACGGGCGTAATCGCGTCGAGAGTAAAAAGAAGACGATGAAAAGATCGTAAACACAGCCGAACCAACTGAAAGTATAAGCGACCCATTCCTCTTGTAATAAACCTCCAACAAGGGGAATATTGTGATGTGCTTGAAGCCAAATTTTTAAAGGCTGTGCTTCAAAAAGCCAATCGCTATTCAATTTGGCAATACCTGCGAATATGTACACAATCGCCAATTGAAATTTTACGATACCGATGTGCCATTGTTTTGTTTCTTGCCTGCGTATTGAAGGATTCAGGTAACTATCAATCGAAAAGAGGGCATTAGCAGGGACGAGAATCATCAGAAAGCTCATCAAACTCACGAAATAATAGTGGTTGAGATAATTTGATTTATCCAGAAGCTCGATGTATGTAAAGCAGATGAAAAAGAGGGCGGCGCTGTAACGATAAAGAAAACCGAAGATAATCCCAAGTGCGGACAGAATCATTAGAAAGAAAGGCAAATACATGAGATTTCCTTTCAGCGGCTTCACCCATTCGAACCCCAAATAACCAAAGAAATGACTGGGCTCGATGTACAATTGCTCAACCCATCCGTTTAGCATAAAACGAGAAACGCCAAAAAGCATCAAAGCCCCAAAAATTATTCTAAAAATAATTAATGGAGCAATGGGAATCGTTTTATCGAAAGAGAGTCTTTCTAAGAGTTTGTTAATCACCGTCGTTATCCTGATAAGTAATAAGAATTCCGAATGCAGATGTCATGTCTGTTTTGAGATTGACCACTTGACCCTGAAGCTCCACGTACAATTCGTTCAGGCCAGAAACGTTGGTTTGCATTTCTTGCTCTAAAGTACCGCTGAACCCATCAATAAGTGAAATGATAGTGTTGAAGTTCGTGCGAATGGTAGAATTCAAAGCGCCTCTATCCAAATGCTCAAGGTAATCATCAAATCCGACTCCAGAACCTCCTGTGTAAAGATTTCTTAATGCTTCAAGATTACCTTTTAAAAGGTCCAGTGAGATTCCGCTGTAACGTGCTTCAATATATTCTGGCATTTGGATTTCCAAACTTTGCTTCCCGATTGGAATTCCCAATTTTGCGTTCTTTGCCAATTCGTAATCACGATTGAATTCATTAACAAGTAGAGAAAAGGCGGATGTAGTTTCTGTCCCAGTGGAAGTAATAAAAGTGGATTTATAAGTTTCCCATTGCCCTTGTACTGCTGAGATTTCTTGATTCATTTTCTGAATCACGTCCAAACCGTATTGCATGTAATTGTTGTCCGAAGTGAAAAATGTCAGTGCGTCATTTCTGTAGAGCAAGAAATCGAGAGAAGACAAACCTACAGCATCAATATTTGCTGCTGTTCCCAAAGTATAAGATCCACTTGCGATGTTTGACAACACTTTTGTTGTGTCCGTCGGAAAAGTTCCGATCGAACCTTTCAGAGCGTAATCTCGCATAGGACCAAAGTCGAAAATTTTCACAGTTTGCCAGGAGACATACGCCAGCTTCCAACTGTTGCGAACGGTCTCGAAATTATCTGTTGTTGGGTTTGCTTGAAACGTCGTGTAATCAGACTGGAGCGAACTAACTTTCTCAGCAAAGTCGTTAATCGCTGGAGCAATTTGATTGTTGGCAATATTCTCCAGTAGATTTTCTTTATTGAAATCGATGGTATCTTCTCCTGGTTTTTTACAACTCACCGCCATAGAAACCATAAGAATGGCAATCATACTGAGGTTGAATATTTTATTCGCTTGCATACGTTTAATATTTTGCGTTGATAGCAGCCTTAATATTGTTGAGATCAACAATAGTCATGGACCAAAAATTATCGTTAAAGAGTGCCATTAAGGCTGTGTGTTCAGTCGCCGTCATTTTTCGCGTCTCAGTTGGAGCATATCTTAAATTCCAAGCGAAAGCGTACGCCTCAGAAAGCACATGTAGAAATTTGGCCTGATCTGTTCCGAAATAACCAATCGCTTGGTCAATATAGGATATGGTTTGATATGCGGAAATTTCCTCCCACTCACGACGGATTGCTGCAATAGCCTCATCACGATCAGAATACATGCTCGATGATAGAGCCGCTCTACCTTTTAAAAAGTTATCCATCATATCCGCATTACTGTTGAGGATGGCATTTTGACTGTTGCAGTATTTCCCCCAAAAACGCGTTGGAATTATAGATGGGAATGATGGGTCTACACCAAAGTAACCAAAGGCTTCATCAAAGTGATGTTCCATTGTTGTATAGTACTTCCCGTTTGTAGGATCAACTGCTGATGTGTTGTCCACGTCCATTTTTCCTGAACCGAAATAGACATTCAGCGATTGGTACATGAAAACCGCTCCCATCAATCCTTTTTCGATTAATTCGTTGTATTCAATACCGTTTGCACCTAACAGATACGTCGATGTTCCTGAAGTTACGGTTCCTGCCTGACCTTCTGAAGCAGTTGTTCCGTTGCTTAAGCTAGAAACCGCAAGACTGTCCATCCAGCTTTCAAAGAGTTGAACATCGGGAGCAAAACATTTGTCTCTAAATTGTTTGGTGGAATTGAACGTGAAGTTTCCATTTCCATCACCGTTCGTGTTCGCGAACATGTCCTTTAAATCTTGTGCATTCACAATTGTAGTAGTTCCCAAATCCATTAGGGCAACCATTTCTTCAAGTTGATCCAGACGCTCTGTTTGTCCAGAATAACTCACCGTATTATTTCCATTAGCATCTGTGAAATTGTACGAACTTGGAATGTTATAGACTGGTTCAGATTCAAAAACACAAGACCCATTATCTTTTTTTGCGTTTGAATCGTAGTTAAGCGCATTCGGGTCAGTACATCCTTCTTTTTTACAGCTGGAGAGGAGCACGGCTCCTGAAATAATGGCGAGAATAAGGGATCTTGTTTGCATCTTTCGTATTTAATGTTTTTCGATAGGACAAATTAACGCAAGACGCGAATTTCTCACAATACCATAAATTAGGTATTTATAATTGTTCTAAATAACAATAGAAAGTATAAATAATTGAAAAACAGGATTTTAAACGGATAAATTCTTCCCCAGTTGGATTGTAAATTCTTGTCTTACGTAGACATAAATACCACAAAAAAGGTACTCCAAATTGAAGTACCTGTTGTAATATATTAAAATGGGTGCTATTTCGACTCCAAAATCAATTGAATCACCTCTGAAGAATCGTTGATATTCAAAAAGTAGATTCCAGAAGTTTCTTGACTTAAATCGATAAGAAAAGTAGAACCGGTAACACCATTAACTTCACGAACGATACGCCCGTCAACAGCTGTAATTTTATAATTGTAAGATGCACTTGATTCGCTAATAGCTACTGTGAAAATTCCATTAGAAGGATTTGGATAAACTGAAATTGACTCACTGTCCAGCTCATCCAATCCAACAGTGTTTACAAACTGGCAAGGAGAAGTCTCAATGCATGAGCCAACCGTAATTTCTACGGCATAATTTCCGTTAGATGTTGCCGTATAGCTTTGGTTCGTTGCTGCAGCAATGGGAGTGTTGCCATTATCACAATCGATCCATTGGTAGCTCGCGCCTGATTGATTCGAACTAATAACAGGGTCTGTGTTTGTGAGTGTCAGATCAATCGAAGTAAGTATCAGGTTCACAGTCACAGTGCTATCGCAGCCATTGCTTGTCGTAATAATTTCGGTTCCTGTCAAGTTGTTCTCATCGTAAACTGTTCCATTGATAACTACCGTTTCTCCTGGACAAATATTATCACTTACAGTACTTGAAAGCCCTGGAATAGGAGGCATATTATATCCTGTAGCCGTAAATTCTGTAGTAAAAACGTCTACGTCTGCACAGGAGTATCCCATATCGATAGCAGCTTGTCTTACCGCAATAGCTGCATCTTCTTGACTTGTATTATTTCCAGTCATTGCCAAGCCTTCTAGGAAAGCAGCGTCTACATTCGTTCTTCCAATTTGGTCGTAAATACGCATTAAAACTGTCGCCCAAATTTGTCCATTCGTATGTATAGAACCTGTAAGCCCGCCTGGGTAAAGTGCACCGTAGTTGGTGATTCTTCCATTCCAAAATTGATTGTGACCGTCCCAACTAAACATCCAATGATAGGCTGGATCAGCAGTTGTCCATTGATTTAAGCTGCGGGAGTAGGACATCGCCCAATAATCTCCGCAACCTTCACTAAGTCCATCGACTTGTGATAAATTTCCGTTCGTTAACCAATCGTGGATTCCATGTCCTAGTTCGTGAAGAACGACATCTGCATCTTCTGCGTCATCAACACCCCCTTCACCAAAAGAAACGCGTCCAGATCCTCCCAAATAATGTGAGTTATCCGCACCATTCAAACCACTCGGGTCGAATTGAGCACCGCCGCTGTATTGGAATGGCATACAAGGAATCGTCAAAGTTTCGTTGATATATCTCAAGTTTTGATCAATGTGGTAGTAGCAATTTACCGCTTCAAAAGCGTCATTGTCTCGCGTAAAGCTAAAGTCACTTGTCGCTTGTGAGAACAGTCCGTTGAATGGACTTTCGAAATCTGTTATTTCAGCATAGGGACCAATTAATTCGTATTCAGTTCCTGTGAAATTGATATCTAATAAAGTCACAGAGCTCATCGTTGCATCCATTGAAGCATTCGTCGCGTCGTTGTTATCGTTGTACGGCGCAGCATAAGGTGCTTGCACGACAGAAAGCGGGTCAGGATTGAATACATTTCCGATTCCATCGACTGGCACGGGTGGCGGCATTGGTGGTAAAAACGAGCCAGAATCATTTTGTTCATGATCACCATGTTCATTGTGATTACAAGCTTGATCAACAGCTCGAATAATGTTTCCATTTTCGGCATTTACCATCACTTCCCAGCTTCCATTCGGATGGTCTGCTTCTAAAACAATTTTGTAAACCAATACATTTTCATCACCTCGGGTGAATAGTGTGAGTTCATTCGATTCAAAATGGGCATTGCCACTCAGATTAATCTCATTTTTTGCCAAGCTCATTGCCTGGGCTGGAGAAAGGGATGCGGTTGTATTCATGTTTTGTGCCGAAGCATCAAACGTATTCGTCACGTAAGTCACCTTATTCCGTGGCGAAATATGAACTACAATTTCTGACTTATAAACGCTAACACCATTTACTTTTTGTTGGAATCGCACCGTGTTGCCTGAGGGACCTTCGTGCTGTGCCGATACAACAAGATTGTCGAGATTGTCAATTTTCAAAAGTTCTTTGTTCCTAGCGATCCAATCAAGTGCCATTTCAGTAGCATTTGCTCCTGTTGCGTTGTCTGATATACCAGAGATGATCAAAGGAGTGTTATTTTTTACGCTCATTTTCATACCATCTTCTTGGTAGGAAGCGATTTCATCAATAGGATACGATGAGTTAGAATTTTTAAGGTTTTGGGCATTCGCTGCGGACAATAGAACGAGAAAGGCCGCAACCAAAAGGGATTTAGTTTTCATAAAATCTAGTTTAGCACCTACAATTTCCGAAATAATTTAGTGAGAAGCTAATTTTATTTCGTGGGAGCTGGGTTTGGAATTTTGTTTGGATGAATAGCCTTCTGAAATTCATTTGTGCAATACTCCTTATAATGCACTTAAAATCCCTTTCCAATCACCATGACTAGTAAGCCCATCAGGAGTATGAATGGTGCGAGTAGGACCATTCTTTTTACAAGAACTATTTTTTTATTTAAGGTCCTTTTTTGTGGGCCGTCTGATGTTGACTTAACGAATCTAAGGTATTCACGGTACACAATGAATGGTCTGTAGAAGTGCAATGCTGGTATTTCAATGGTGTAATTTTTCAAATCGGATTCCATTTTCAGGATACAATAGACCAAAATGCACACGCATAAAAAGACTCCTCCGCAAGCTAAAATTGCACCAATTGTCATTATAATGTTCCAATCTGAAGTGAGGGATAAAATCATGGCATTCTAAAAACCAATAAAAAGCATGGAATCTAAATTTAGTTTGAATTAGACTTTAAAACAAAAGCTCCAACGATTTCTCGTCAGAGCTTTAGTACTCGAGGCTGGACAAATATCGAACTTTTTAAAAGAGGATATTCAGTTAATTTTAGTCTTCAACATTACTCTAGGATATCGGTGACGCTCAAACATAATTTCAGTATTAGATGAAGTTGTAATCTAAACATTTATTAGTTACTCCAAGTTAATGCGACAGAACCGTAGTGTGTGGTTGTGAAAACTCTTGGCCGATTATAGAGTAGGGACCGATACCGGTCAAAATTACGGAATAAAGAAAGAAGCACCTGCTATTGCTAACAGGTGCTTGTAAACTGGCTAAAGCCTTTTTCTAAAAATAGAATAGAAAGCGTTTAAGACATGAGTTATTTCAACTTGCTTGATTGTGACATTCTCACAAGCACGTAAAGCGGCAGAACACCCAATACACCATGCATAATCATTGGGTAAATGCGCATAGATTCTGTCATGCCATCAGGCATGTTAGGATCATACTTTACCATCAAAATAGCAATGAGGTTGACGGCACTCAAAGAGAGTAGCGTTTTGAGCATAAAAGATTTCACTAAAGACTTAGATTCATCGTTGATCTCGTAGTCTGAGATGTTCTTTTTTGCGGGGAACGAGATTATGCCCATCACTAAAAAGAGAGCAATAGAGGTAAGCGCGAGCATTTTATCATCATTATAGGTTGGGATGAGTGATGTTAATGCGAGAAGCGAGAACAGGAAGTACCCCAATAAGAAGTACAAGCGTTTAAGCATTACTGCACCATAAATACTTATGGCAGAGATTATGATTGCGACAATTAAAATTTCCATGTTTTAGAGTATTTAGTTTCGTAAATATAACATTTTCCCGCTTAGTTGTATAATAAGTGCTTGGGATCATTCACAGGTACTTATTCTACATCTTGGGCTGAGGAATCGAGGCCAATATTAAATATTGATCCGCTTGAAGTGGCATAAAGTAATTGTTGATTTGTCCGGTGATTGAGGAAGTTGTGTTACTATTTTGTTACCCAAAAAAACACAAAAGCCTTGTAATCAAAGGACTACAAGGCTTATTTTGTACCTCGGGCCGGAATCGAACCGGCACGCCCGAAGGCACTGGATTTTGAATCCAGCGCGTCTACCAGTTCCGCCACCGAGGCATTTGGAATTGGTGGGTGCAAAGATATAGTTTTTATTGAATCTTCAAAACAACCGCAAATATTTACTTACACCGATTTCTAAATCGTGCTTTTTGGCTAACATTGTACCATGGGAAAAACACTCATCAAAAACATCAAAGGCCTCGTGCAATACGGAGAAAATCTGCCTAAAATTAGATCTGGGGAGGAAATGAAAACATTGCCGATTTTAGAAAACGCTTTTCTTGCTTTGGAAGACGGCGAAATAATTGCTTACGGCCCAATGAGTGAGTGGGGAGGAATTTCCGATTGGCGCGATCTGGAAGTGATCGATGCGGATGGGAAATTTGTTCTACCGGCCTTTTGTGATTCACACACCCACACTGTGTTTGCCAAATCACGCGAAGAAGAGTTTGTCGATCGGATCAATGGCTTGTCCTATGAAGAGGTGGCCGCTCGCGGTGGTGGTATTCTGAATTCAGCGCGAAGATTGGCTGAAATGTCGGAGGATGATCTTTTTAATGCTTCGAAAAAACGTGTCGACTTATTGATGTCCTACGGAACTGGGGCACTCGAAATAAAATCAGGATATGGACTTTCGTTGGATGCGGAACTAAAAATGCTTCGCGTGATAAAACGATTGAAAGATGAATGCCCTATAGAAATTAAAGCAACCTTTTTAGGAGCTCATGCTTTTCCAAAGGAATTCAAAGACAATCATCAAGGGTATATCGACATGATTGTTAATGAAATGATTCCAGCAATCGCCAAAGAAAAGCTTGCGGATTATATTGACATATTTTGTGAAAGAAATTATTTCTCAGTAGAAGAAATGGACACCATACTTAGAGCGGGTATTGCAGTTGGCCTGAAACCTAAAGTACATGTCAATCAATTTTCTGCGATGGGAGGAATTGCAAAAGCGGTTGAACTTGGTGCTTTATCTGTTGATCATTTGGAAGAAATTGATCAGGAAGATATTGAAGCATTGAAAGGTTCTGATACCATGCCAACCATTCTTCCAAGCTGTTCGCATTTTCTTTCAATTCCGTTTGGTGATGCGCGCCGACTTATGGAAAATGGATTGCCCGTTGCTCTCGCGAGTGATTTCAATCCAGGATCAACCCCAAGTGGCAATTTGAGTTTCGTCTGGTCTCTGGCTTGCGTGAAAATGAAAATGACGCCTGAAGAAGCACTGAATGCTTTAACGATTAATGCCGCATATGCAATGGATTTGTCTGATACGCACGGAGCCATCTCTTTGGGAAAGCGAACTCCTGTTATTTTGACCAAAGAAATCCCGAACATTGCCTACATTCCTTATGCTTTTGGAGATCAATTAATTGATCGGCTTATTTTTTGACAGTATCTTTAGAACAATATGAAATCAATTTTTCTCTCTGTAGCTTTCGCACTTTTCGGATTTATCTCGGTAAGTCAAACTAATAATCCAAATTACGAGCTTTTGTGGCAAGTATCGAAGCCGGGTCAGCCTGTATCGTATTTATTTGGAAGCTTGCATTCCAACGATCGCCGTCTTTTCAATTTGCCAGACAGCGTTTACATTGCCCTTGATCAGTCCGATGCTATTGCCTTGGAAACTGATATTTTCTCCATTTTCGAGACTTTCGAGTGGCAATATGGTGTCGATAATATTGAGTTTGATCGTGATGGAAAACCGTATACGAAAAGCAACAAAGCAACTTCGACTTCCTATGGAAATGAAGACGGAATGCCCCAATTTCTTGATGCGTACTTCCAACAATATTGCCACAATGCAGGCAAGGATTTCCAATGCCTCGAATCAGTCGAATTTCAATTGGGATTACTGGCAGATAGTGGGATGGTGCCGCAAGAAGGAAGTTTCAACGCAAATTTCATGCAATCTTCTAAAGAAGAAATGGTCGAGCTGTACCTTACTGGAAACATCTACAAACTGAATGATTTTGTGGAATCTGGACTTTCTCTTTATCCCGAATTGTACGAAGAAATTATTGTAAACCGCAATATCAGTATGGCTATTATTTTAGACTCGCTAATGAAAAGTCAATCGATTTTTTGCGCTGTGGGTGCAGGTCACTTAGCTGGCTCTGCAGGGATGTTAAACTTGCTGCAAAGTAAAGGGTATAAGGTTCGCAAAGTGATGGCTACGTATGCAGAGGAAAAAACCGAAGCAGAGCAAAAAGTCAAAAGTCAACGTCAGTATGAAATTTACGACGAACGATCAAATTTGAATATTGTTTTTCCTGGAAAGCCTGTTGAGATCGATTCGGAATACGAGACTTACATTCAAAAATGGCTTTACTGCGACTTAGGTCAGGGAAACAAATATGAAGTAGAAATTCACGAAAGACAGGGAATTAATTCTTGGGAAGAAATAGCGAGCGAATACCTGCCAAGTCCAAAAGGAGGTGATTATGAAAAAATCGAATTACCGAACGGTGGAGAGGCGATTCAAGGATTGGCTCAGGAGTATTATTTCGATTCCATGTCTTGGATTCGCGTTCTTTCTACAGAGGAGTTTATCATCGTTTTAAAAGCGACTGGAGGAAACAAATTCATGAATTCGCCACGGGCATTTTTGTTTTTCGATGGGGTTGGATTGAAATGATTCAATCGGAAAGAATTTCGAGAAATACCCTTTTAAACGCAAAATTCAACTTCCATAAGCGATTTACGATACATTTTAGTACCTTCGATCAAAACCTAGTGATGATTGAAAGATTTCTGAAAGATGCGGTAAAAAGTAAGTTAGCTGATAGCAAACTACTTTTGATTGAAGGACCACAAGGCGTCGGTAAGCAAACGATGCTCAATGCTATTTTGTCGGAGTCAAATGCTTCTTTTGAAGTCTTGGATGCATCTAACAAAAAAGTTAGAAAGCAACTGGAAGAGCAAGAAGAAATTCTCGTTGGGACACCAGCTAATTTTATCATTATTCGTGAGGCGCAATTTTTATCCAACCTCCAATCTATTTTGGAAATGGTGTTAATGGGTAAAATCAATTGTACGGTTGTCGTGACATGTTCATATCCACCACAAATCGATGCGGAGTTATTGGAAGCACTCAAAATTGAGGAGATGCTTTTTTCACTTTACGCACCGTCTTTTAATGAAAGTGCGAAACATTTTGGACTAACGAAAGAGACAGAGCTTCTTGAGGAACGCCTGATTTTTGGAAATTACCCTGAAGTTTTAAGCAATTTGGATAGTGCCACCGAAACATTGACCTCCATGATCGAAAACACAATTAATACGCAACTAGGTTCTAGTGATCGGGTAAATAAACTGGATAAACTCATGAAAATGCTAAAGATTTTGGCTTTCCAGTGTGGAGATCCAATTTCTTACAATGACATTGCACAGCGTTGCGGTGTGGATAACGAAACCATTGAACGCTATATCGACTTGTTTGAAAAAGCCTTTTTGCTAATCAAATTGCCTTCCATGTTTAACGGGCATCGCTATGAATTGAAAAAAACACACTGCGTTTACTTTCAGGATAATGGGATTCGGAATGCGCTTATTCAAAACTTTAATGAGCCTGATTTACGTAACGACATGGATCGGCTTTGGAGAAATTACATGATCTCTGAGCGCGTAAAATGGATCAAAATGAATGGGCTAGAAAGAGAATTGTTTTTTTGGAGAACACATACCAATCAGCAAATGGACTTCATTGAGCTAGACGGAGAAAAAATGATGGCGTACAAAGCCGACCCAAATATTTTCAGCTACGAAAAGCGTAAAATGGCAAAAATTCCCGCATCGTTCGAAAGTTTATACCCAAATGCAAAAACATCGGTGCTTAACAAATCGACATTTTGGAATTTTTTAACGCGTAAGTCTTGATGCGTTTTGTCGATTTCATAGTATCCTATATTGATGAAGAAAATCTCAATCTTCAACATTTAACCATCGTTCTTCCTTCGGAACGGATGAAAAAATACCTGTCTGAAGCATTGGTGAATGTTGCAGGAAAACCGATTTTTGCTCCAAAGATGATCACCATGGATCAATGGGTTAAATCGCACTCGAAAAGAGCCGTAATTGATTCCACTAGGGCGCAGCTGCGACTGTTCGAAATTCAATTAGAAACAGCAAAAACAGAAGAAGATCTTTCCTACGACGAATTTTTAAATTGGGGAACAACGTTGCTCAGTGATTTCAATGAAATTGATCGGTATATGTTGGATGCAAAGCAGATTTTCAGAAATCTCGCGGACATCAAGGAAATTGAAAATTGGAGTTTCGGAAGCGAAAGTCTAACACCCAGCCAGAAGCGATTCATGGAGTTCTGGGATCGCTTGCCTTCCTATTATTTTTCGCTGAATAAAAAATTAGATTCGTTGAATCAGTGCTACATGGGAAGTGCCTACAAAGCTCTGGCCAATGATATTCAACCCGTTTTTGAAGAGGATAAAGAAGCACATTTCCTTTTTGCTGGATTTAACGCACTCTCGAAGGCAGAAATGAGTATTGTGCGGCAACTGGAACAATATGGGCGCGGACATTATTTAATCGATGCTGATCGGTTTTATTACAACAAGAAGTCGCACGAAGCGGGTGCTTTTCTGAGAGGGATATCCAATTTTCTAGGAGAACCTAAAATGCAACGCACCATTGATACTCTAACGACTAAAAAATTGGATATTGATGTCGTGGAATGCGTTCAGAAAACAGGTCAAGTTAAAGTAGCAGCATCTGCCCTCGCAGCCATGAATAAAGAGGAACTTAACGATACGCTTCTTTTGCTAGCAGATGAATCTCTCATTTCGGCGATGGTTAAGAATTTGCCAAAGTCAATCGGTAAAGCGAACATTTCTCTAGGTTTACCAATTCGAAATACGTCTATAAAAACGTGGACAGATCTCGTTTTCGGAATTCAAGAAAATAAGTCACGTTTTCATACGCAAGCCATTTACTTTCAAGATTTAAAATCATTTTGGAATCATCCATTGGTTCAAGCGGTTTGCAGTGAAGAGGAGAAGGAGGAATTGCTCAAACTCGAGCGTACCGTTATTGAAGGAAACCGTATTTTTTTAAATACGAAATCTATTGAATTGAAGGGAGTCGCGGGAGATTTGCTGCAATTATTAACAACTGATTGGAATTCCAATTGGAAAACTGCAATGACTTGTATTGTTAAGATGAATCGCGTCATCTACAGCCATCTTGAAAAAGAATTGGCGTTTGAAAGGGCTATTCTTCAATGTTTCGACGCGGCAATCAATGAGATGACCAATTTAGTGGAAGAAGGCCTCCCCGAAATGCGCTTGAAAAGTTTCCGGCTGATGTTTGGACAGCATTGGGGTCGAAAAAGTATCGCCTATCATGGAAACCCCATCGACGGATTGCAAATTATGGGAATGCTGGAAACGCGCGGACTTGATTTCAAACGAATTATTTGTCTTGGTATGAATGAAGGACAACTTCCTCCAACAAATCCGATTCAGACCCTTATTCCAATGGACTTGAGAAGGTTCCATGAGCTTCCAACACCACGGGAAAAACAAGGGATTTTTGCGCATCATTTCTACCGATTACTTCATTCCTGTGAAAACTTGATTGTCACCTATACCAGCGCCGACGAATCGATTGGGTCCAATGAACCGAGTCGTTATTTGATGCAATTGGAAATGGAATTATCTCGCATTAATCCTAACCTTGACATACGAAAAAGGATGTATGCGCTCAATTCACAGAAAGAAGAGGTAAAACGACGAATCGAGAAGACGCCCGAGATTCTTTTGCGATTGGACGAACTTTTTGCTGGATCCACTTCTGCTTCCATGCTCAAGAAATATTTGACTTGTCCACTCGACTTCTATTTCCGATATGTAATGGATTTTGGCGAAGCAAACGAAGTGGAAGAAGAATTGGAACAGAGCACGTTCGGTACATTCATTCATAATACGCTGGAGATTTTGTACAAGCCTTTCGCACGATTCCACCAGGACGGGGCGAAGCGAGATCCAGCTCCATCAAATATAACATCTATCGACGTAGAAAAAATGTTGAAGCAGTTTCCACCTATATTGGAAAATGAGTTCATGAAGCATTTTAATGGGCAAAAAGAATCTTTCACGAAAGGAAAAAACTTGCTTTCATTCAAAATGGCGATGGAACTAACTGAACGGTTCTTGAAAGCTGAAATTGAATTTCTCGCGAAACAAACGGAACCGGTTTTCATCGAAGCCTTGGAGCGTGAATACGAATCAACGATTGAAGTCAATGTGTTTGGGGAGAAAAAGCAAGTACGACTTCGCGGAATTATTGACCGCATTGATTCCGTTGGCAACGCGGTACGAATTGTTGACTATAAAACAGGTCGCGTTCAAAGCGGCGACGTAGAACTTCGGAAAAATGACGAGTCGGCAGAAGACATAGTTCAAACGATGAGTACTAAGAAACACGTGCTACAATTAATGCATTACGCATTTCTCTACCATCAAAACGAACAAAAAGTGGCGCAACCTACCATCGTTTCGCTCATTTCTGGAAATAGTCAACCATTTACATTGGACTCAAAATCAATTTCACTAGAGGAGGTGATCGCATCTTTTCCAGATTACGTGCAACAAATTTTAGAGTCTGTATACGAAACGAGTTCGCCGTTCGAACACCAATCACAAGGGCTATTCTCCTTTTGTAAGTATTGTGAATAGGTCAAAACCGAGGCTATAGATTTTTTCTTAGTAAGTATTTTGTTTAACTATTAAGTAAAAGAGTTAAACATTTGTATATTTACATCAAACAAAAGAAAAAGCGCCTTGAAAACTGCCATCATACGTAAAGAACATTTTAACGCTGCCCACAGGCTTCACAACGATAATTGGAGCGCTGAACGCAACCAAGAGGTCTTTGGAAAATGCAACAACCCAAACTATCATGGTCATAATTATGAGCTGGAAGTAAAGGTGATTGGTGACGTCGATCCAGAAACAGGATATGTGATGGACATCAAAACATTGAAGGATCTAATTCGTCACAATGTAACGGACGTTTACGACCACAAAAATTTGAATTTGGATGTCGAAGATTTTAAAACCGTCAATCCAACGGCTGAAAATATCGCTCGAATCATTTATGAAAAACTTCGAGAACGTATGTCAGATCAACTCGAACTAAAAATTACACTTTATGAAACTGCAAGAAACATTGTTGAATACCCCGGACATTGAGGCTGGGCACAAATTAGGTAAATTCTCCGAAGAAGAAATCGGAGACCAACATCTTTGGACATCCTTGGAAACTCCGATGCGCGACGATGCATTTGATTTGACTAATACTGAGAAAAAGAAAATCATTGCTGAAAAGTTCGCGGACATCATGACCACTTTAGGACTTGATCTCACAGACGACTCCTTGAAAGGAACACCAGATCGTGTAGCAAAAATGTATGTAGAAGAAATCTTCTCAGGACTAGACGATCGCAATAAACCAAAAATCGCGTTGTTTGATAACAAGTATGCGTACAATGAAATGTTGGTGGAGAAGAATATTACGTTGTTCTCGAACTGCGAGCATCATTTCGTTCCAATTTTGGGTCGTGCACACGTTGCGTATATTTCAAATGGAAAAGTAATTGGACTGTCTAAATTGAATCGAATAGTGCAACATTTTGCAAAGCGACCACAGGTACAAGAACGCCTTACGAATCAAATAGCTGTTGAATTACAGCAAATTTTAGAAACGGAAGATGTTGCGGTCATCGTAGATGCTGAACATTTATGTGTTTCTTCCAGAGGCATTCAAGATGTAAATTCATCAACAGTGACTTCATTTTACGGAGGACAATTTAAAGAAACAGCTAAAAAGAGAGAATTTTTGGACTACATACAATTAGATAAGATGAAATAAACCAATTCGATTTTCTCAGAGGGACTTCGCGAAAAGATCGAATCTAAAAACGACGCATTATGGTTTTTAAATTAAAAATAAGAGACAAAGTAGATCAGCTGACCGACAGATACAACGCATTGGTTCGAGACGCGCATCTTATTCAATCGATCAACCCCAAAAGTGCAGCTGAGAAATTGAGGAAAGCATCTTTTGTACAGAAACAAATTGAAGAGCTGAAAATTGCTCGAAATAACTAAGACATAATTTATGCAAATATCTAAAAATGACCTAAGTCAGATGCATCGTGTGAGAAGGTTAAATCTCATCAATGGAATCACGGGAATAAAGCCCGCTAATTTGATCGGATCTTACTCGACAAATCACGGGCCCAATGTGAGTATTTTTAGTTCAATCGTTCATTTGGGAAGCGACCCAGCGTTGATTGGTTTCATTCTAAGACCAACAGCGGAAGTAAGTCGCAATACCTATTCCAACATCAAGGAGACAGGCTATTACACGATTAATCATATTCATGAAACGATCGTTGAAAAAGCACATTATACCTCTGCAAAATTCGATCATGGCATTTCAGAGTTTGAGAAGTGTGGATTGACGGAAGAGTATGATCATGATTTTCCGGCGCCTTATGTCAAGGAGAGTTATCTCAAAATTGGACTGAAATTCAAAGAGGAAGTACTCATCCAAGCAAATCAAACCCGAATGATTATAGGGGAGGTTCAAGAAATCCATTTACCAGAAGAAAGCATGGATGATAAAGGGTACATCCGATTAGACAGAATTTACGATGTTGGAATTGGCGGGTTGAACAATTATTACAGTCTAAAACGAATTGCATCGTACCCTTACGCTCGCGTGGATGAACTTCCTGCGTTCAAATGAGAAATCCGAAATCTTCAATTCAAAAAAGTAAGGGCGTAAAAAAACCTGAAAAGAACTCTAAAGATTTGCATCCGAGGTAGGAGCTCTTTTCAGGTACCTGCAAGGAAAATAAAACCAAATATTGAAAAAACCAGAATTCCAATATTCATCTTAAAGACGTTATTGATTTAAAAAGGGTTGGGAAATTTTTGAAAAAAAATAACCACCGCAGTAAATACGGTGGTTTTAGAGTAAATATTTTTTTAAAAATTAGTACAGCTCTAGCTTCAAGGCTGCTCTGTAATCTTTAATTTCTTCTCGGTTGATTTTGTGATCTGCATTCTTTAAAAGATTCAATAAGTAAAGAAAGTTGTCCACATCTTCGATTTCGATAGGGTACTCATTCTCTTCTTCGTCCTCCTCGTATTGCGCTTGAACATCGAAAGAATTATTTTCTCCCAAATACTCGTAGCTGAGTCGAAGTACCTTTGTTACCAAAGGATCTTGCTCCTTCAATGCAAACGCACGAAGTTCTTTTAAATCTTCAATAAGATTTTTAGCTGAAAGACCATCCTTTTCAACATTTGTGATGATTGCCTCTAGTTTTTTATTTGCCGCTGCGAGTTTCATAATTTTCTTTAATACGAGTGATATCTGATGCTACCTACGCGTGCAAAGGTAATCAACTTGATGTAAATTAATACACAAGCGGCAAAACATTTTTAAAAAGGGATCGTCAGTTTCTCAAAAGTTAAATGAAATCGTATTTTTGCACAGAGCACACCTCCAATTCACATGGATTTAATACTTAAAGGCATTGTCACCGGTTTTATCTTGAGCATTATGGTCGGCCCAGTATTTTTTGTGCTACTGGAAACCAGCATAAGAAAGGGGGTTAAAGCGGCAATTGCAATGGATATCGGTGTTCTCGTATCCGATATAATCTACATCATCATCGCTTTTGTTTTCTATAGTCAAGTGGCAGGGCTTTCCAAAGGACATGACAATTCACTGCTTCGGCTTATCGGTGGAACTTTATTTCTAGCTTACGGAATTTACAACTTCTTTAAAAAAGTTAAAGAAACGAAAGTCAACACGAAACTGGACGCAACAACAACCGCAGCAGGGTACGTTATCCTCGGAATTAAAGGACTTCTTCTAAACTTAATGAATCCACTGGTGATTTTCTACTGGTTTTCTGTGATGACTTTGGGCACTGGTGATACCGACGATTCAAATGTTAAGATGGTGCTGTATTTAGTGTGCATTCTGGTCACCTTCTTTTCCATAGATCTTTTAAAGATTTTTGGTGCTAAAAAACTAAGACCATTAGTTACAACCAAAGTCCTTCGTGCTTTAAATCGTTTAATTGGAATCATCTTTGTAGGATTTGCTATTGTTCTAATAGCGCAAGGCATCGTTGGATTAGTAACGAAGTGAAAATCTCAAGTTATATTAAAAACAACAACAATTTGAAACAGTTTCTCCTCATAGTGGCTTTATTCTTTGGGCTTTATTCGAATGCGCAAGAAATCAGCAAATACAACCAAACAAAATCTCAACGCACTTTTTGGGATTTCGAGCAATCGAAAGTATTGTCGCGCGGAAAGTATTATAAAGACAGCACCTGCAACGATTCAAAAAATGATGCTTGTGCAACAACGGATGAGCACGGAAAGTGGGAGTATTATTATCGCAGTGGTGAAATAGAGGAGGTTCGAAACTACTATAAAGGCATGCTGTACGGCTCCGTTACAAGCTATTATCCAAATGGTAAAAAGAAGCAAGAAGGCTTTTTCGTTTATGATCGTCAGGATAGCACTTTTACGGAGTGGTATGATAACGGTGAAATTAAAGTGCAAGGTGAATACGATATGGATACACCTGTTGGAGCCTGGGAGTATTTTTATCGCGATGGGCATTTACAGTCGCGTGAAGAAGTCAAAGGAGAAGACAATTATATTTGGGAATACTACTACCCAGACTCCTTGCATACACTCGCTGTAAGTGAAGGAAATGGAGAAATGCTGAGCTATTATAATACAGGAACTTTAAAGGAATTTTACACCTATAAAGACGGATTAAAAAATGGACCATTCGAAGAAATCAGCATCTACGGATACCCAACCTTAAGAGGTAGTTTCAAAGACGGAGACAAGGATGGAATGTGGGAGTACTTCTATTATACAGGTGATAAAGAAAAAATAAGCAATTACAAAGACGGAAAACTTCACGGAGATTATAAATACTTCTACGATTCAGGTAAAACCAATGTGGAAGGGAAATACAAAAATGGACTTAAGGAAGGAGAATGGACTTGGTATACCAACAAGGGAACACGAGACATGCAAGGTTCCTTTAAGGAAGGCGAGCAGCACGGTGATTGGGTTTACTGGTTTCCGACGGGTGAGACATCCTACTATGCGCATTATGACATGGGTAAAAAGGTTGGGAAATGGTCTTATCTATATGTTAACGGGAAGAAGTTCAAGGAAGGAACCTTTGCCAATGATCTCAAAAATGGTAAATGGGAAACTTGGTATGAGGATGGAACATTGCTCATGGAAGGCGAGTATCTGAACGGCAAAGAACAGGGTGTTTGGAACAATTACTGGGAAACGGGAGATTTGAAAAATACGGCAACATTTACCAAAGGAGAACTCAATGGTGAATGGAAGTCATTTTATCCGAATGGGAAACCATTGGTACAGGGTGAATATAAGGACAATATGAAGGTGGGTGAATGGCGCGAGTACTTCGAGAATGGGCGCTTAAAAAATGTCACCAACTACAAACTGATCAAGCGTAAAACAAAGTTCAATGATCAGATTTTAAGTAAAATGGTCGTGTACGAAAGTAAAATGCACGGTCCTTTTGAAAGTTATTCTCAAGAGGATTATAAACTCACGGAAAAAGGAGAATATAAAGAAGGTGAAAAGCACGGCGAGTGGATTGCGTACTTTCCAGGAGGACGAATGCCAGCAGTAGTCTCAGAATACAAAGAAGGAAAGTTACATGGCACGATGAAGCAGTACAGTCGACGCGGTAAATTACTCCAAGAAATGGACTACAAAGATGGACTTAAACACGGCCGTTTCATCGTTTACGATAAGCGTGGAAACATATTAGAGAAGCGTGAATATTCTGAAGGTATGCGCATCATCGAAGGGCAAACAGGCGGACAAGGAACTTTTACTCCCGGAAGATAGCTAAGACCGTAACCAATGAATGGAGTTGCGTTCTTAAAATATGAAAAACATACTTCTCCTTTCTTCCTTTTTATTCGGATTCTTTACGCTCACTGCTCAGTATAAAGACAGCCTAAAGACCTTTCAGAAATTAACCAAAAGCCTTGAGAAAAAGACCGATTTTGTCTTCATTCCAAGTGGGTCATTCACGCGTGGATCGAACGATTCCGATATGCCAACCCCAGATTTGAATGGCTATTATTTTCGCAATCATGTAGTTAGTGTCGATTCCTTTTTCATGCAGAAATACGAGGTTAGCAATAGTCAATACCTTGAGTTCGTTGCAGCGATTGAAAAACGTGACTCGTTGTTAGGAAAAACCCTATTGCCTGATACGCTTGTTTGGAGAACTCCACAAATGACCAATGAACCTTATGTAGAATATTATTTTCGACACCCTGCTTACGCAAATTATCCCGTGGTGGGCATTTCATATCAGCAAGCCAAAGCGTTTGCAGAATGGCAAACCGAAAAATACAATGCAAAGGAGGATCGAATCTTTAAAAAAGTATGTTTTCGATTGCCGACAGAAGAAGAATGGGAGTTTGCCGCGAAGGGTGGCCATAAGTATGCGTATTTGCCATGGGGACACAATGCAACGTTATCTTCTGAAGGAGAAGCCTATGCAAACTTCAGATGTATCAGTCAATTAAGTGTCTATCGCGACTCAGTCCTTATTGATAATTTCGGTGAATTAAAAAAGCGTCCCGTTTATCTTACTACTGGAGCGACAGTGGATACAGAAAACTCCCAGTACAATTCCGATGTGACAGCACCAGTGAATTCGTATGAACCAAATCCATATGGCCTTCACAATATGGCAGGAAATGCTGAAGAATTAGTTGATGCGTACTTTTTAAGAGATGCGTCGATCTATGAGTTTATGACTGATGAGCGTGCGAAAAGTGACGCACCTTGGGGTGTAACGAAAGGTGGCAGTTGGAATGATACCGGCTATTATTTGCAATATCCAGTGCGTCAATTTTACAAAAGTCAAGACGATAAGAGTTCCGAAGTTGGGTTTAGGTTAGTGATGGAAGTTTTGGACTACTAGCCTCTTCTTGGCGTGAAACGCGTTCCAAAAAACCGGGTAGAAATGTCAATAATTTGACGACGCCCCTTACGATTCACGAAACTATCTTTAAAATCTAGTGTCAATAGAACAAGGCGAATGTCTTTAAGCTGCAGTTGGAAAAATCCTGTTTTCTGGTACGCGTGAACATGCGATTGAAATGCAAAATCAACAAAACGATCAGGATCATACTCAATAGATGGATCTGCCTGAAGTTGATGCTCCATAATTAGTTGCAATTCCAATAATGTGGAGTCCAGCCATTTTTTTCCTCGTTCCGAAAGTTGTTTTCGCGTCTTTTTGTAAAAACGGTCCGCATACTTTTCCCCGTAAGTCAAGTAATAACGGGGTGAGTATTCATTTTCATGTTTATGCCGCATTTTAAAGTCCTCCAAACGCCAACGATAATAGGCAGTTGTTCCCAAAATGACCTGGGGCGCTGGATTTGGTACAGGTAAATACTGTGTTAACGACATAAATCTTCAGTTCTAGTTGACTTAATCAAAAGAGAACTGAAAGTTACAAAATTCAAATTGGTTAGAAAAGCATCGCCGCATTCGTGCTAAAGAGTCGAATCGCAATGGCGAGTAGAATAATCCCAAATACTTTTTTCAAAATTGCGATTCCGCCAGGACCCAAAAGGCGCTCGATGTGTCGCGTCATTTTTAATACAACAAAGACAATGAAAACGTTAATAATGATAGCTAGAATAATATTTATTTCATGATACTCAGCACGCAACGAAATGATGGAAGTCATCGTTCCAGCACCTGCAATAATTGGGAATGCTAATGGCACAATACTAGCTGTTTTACCGGTGACTTCATCTCGAAACAAACGAACACCAAGAATCATTTCAAGAGACATGAAAAACAGAATAAATGAACCCGCTACGGCAAACGAACCGACATCAACCCCAAAGAGATTTAGAATGCTTTCCCCAAGAATTAAAAATCCGATCATGATACACATCGCAACTAAACTTGTGCGCAAAGCATGAATTTCACCAACCTGTTCTTTCAACTTGATGATGATAGGAATAGACCCAACAATATCGACTACGGCAAATAAGACCATTCCCGCCTTGAACAATTCAAAGGCGTCAAATCCTGCAAAAAACTCATTCATAAATTTTCGTTTAAAAGTGTTCCTCGAACTACAGCTGGCAAATATGTTTGCTCCAGATATCGAATTTTAGCTTCCAGCGTATCTACTGTATCCGTATGGTTTAATGTGCAATGAAATTGAGCAATCAATCTACCTTTATCAAATTCCTCGTTTACAAAATGAATGGAAATCCCAGACCCCTTCTCTTTGTTCGCGATTACCGCCTCATGAACATTGCGCCCATGCATTCCCTTCCCACCATAATTAGGCAACAAAGCAGGATGAAGATTGATCATTTTTCCATCATATGCACGAATCAATTCAGCTGGAATTAAACGAAGGTAACCAGCTAAAACAATCCAATCAATTTGGTGTTCTTCGCAAAAGTCCTTTAAAAAAGTCCCATTTGCGACTTCAGCGTTTGTAAAACAGTAAGAATCCACGCCCAATTCACGAGCCGACTGCAATACTTTGGCGTCTGATTTATTACTTAAAACGAAAGCAACCTCAATACGATCATCGGTACTGAACGAGCGAATCAAATTCACCGCGTTACTACCTGTACCTGAGGCGAATATAGCAAGTCGTTTATTTTTCATGGCGCAAAGTTATGAATTCGTTTTGTCCCGCAAATTAATTTTTGAAAAAAAGGTGCGCTTTTCAGTACCTTTGCAAAATGCAACGACTATTAATCATATTTCTGCTCGGGATATCCAGCTCATTTGCGCAGACAGATACACTGACGATTGTTTCTTACAACCTTCTTAATTTTCCAGATGGAAGAGATGATTGCGGAACGAACACGGTAGTTCCCAATCGCTCGGATACCCTCCGAAAAATTCTGGCTTACGAAAAGCCCGATATTTTTGTGGCTTGCGAAATTCAAACTGAAGCAGGTGCCGATAGTGTTTTGACGAGATCGCTCAATGTTTATGGAGCTTCGAATTACGCTTCTGCCGCATATCATGATAATTCAACAGGGGGAGATTTACAAAATCAATTGTTCTACAACACCGATAAACTGATCCTAAAAAGTCAAGATTATATCGTAACGGGAATTCGAGATATCGATCACTATATTCTTTATGCGAACGACCCCAATCTCGGCGTGTATTATGATACTACATTCATTGAGGTTTATATGTGTCACCTAAAGGCTGGTAGTGGTTCTTCAGAACAGTCGACACGTGCGCAACAAACACAACTATTGATGGACTTCATTGCAACACGACCAACAGATCGACATCATATAGTTTGTGGCGACTTGAATGTTTATACTTCAAATGAGCAAGGTTATTCGCAATTGGTTTCTGGACCTTTTGGCTTGGTAGATCCAATAAATTCGCCAGGAAGCTGGAATAATAATGGATCCTTTTCAAGCATTCATACACAATCAACGCGAACTTCTTTGAATCTCGACTGTGGAAGTAAAGGAGGGCTTGACGATCGTTTTGATCAGATTTTGATTTCTCAGAATATGATTTCAGGTGCGGATAGTATCAAGTATTTAAACAATTCTTACAAAACCCTTGGAAACGATGGGAATCACTTTAACAGCAACCTCATTTCAGGTACAAATACGTCTTATCCAGATTCTTTGGTCAATGCACTCTATTATATGTCAGACCATTTACCTGTGAGCTTAAAAGCAGTAATCACGTATCCAACTAGTAACGGATTGGCTCTCTATCCTTTGATTCAACCTGTTTCGTGCTCTGGAGGTAGCGATGGAGAAGCGACGATTGTGCCGAATGATGGTCAAGCGCCGTACTCGTATCAATGGGATGCTGCGGCAGGAAGCCAAACTACTGCTACCGCAACTGGACTTTCACAAGGTTCTTATTGTGTGCAGGTTACCGATGCTTTGAACGAAGTCGATGATTATTGCCTGTATGTGAATGCTCCTCAAGCGTTGAGTTTTAGTACGTTCATGAACCCCGACACAGGTGGATGTAACGGAGAAGGATATTTACTTTTGAGTGGCGGCGTTGCACCATATACTGTAACATGGAATGATGTGGCCAATCAGACGGGTCAATCTGCACTCAATTTATGCAGTGGAAATTATGAAGCAACGGTAGTCGATGCCAATGGTTGTGTCACGATTGTTCCGTTGAGTATTCAATACGTTGGTCTGGAGGAATTTGAACTGGTTGAGTTTTCAATTTACCCGAATCCCGCCTCACAAAGCTTAACTGTTGAAATTAACAACACTTTCTCTGAGATGAGGTATAAAATTATGGATGTTTCGGGTAGGACAATAGGAACAGGTAAACTTATGTCTCAAATTCAACAAATGGATATTTCCAATTTCTCGGCAGGTTCCTATTATCTGATACTGATAAATTCTGAAAATTCCTTTTCTGATCAAAAAATGTTCATTAAAAAATAGTTGCCACTTGTTACGAATTACATGTTCTAAACTTATAGAATTATGATTCGAACAATACTATTCATTCTGCTTTCGTCTATTTTTTATGTGAATGCGTTTTCACAATCCAAATCTATCTTTCGGATTGTGGATTTACCCAGAACAAAGGTAGATCGCTTAGATCCAGAGCCAAATAAAAACAACACAATCGTAGAGTCTGACTTCGCACAAGAACTGGTTGACAGGTCAAATAATCCCGTTTTAGGAAACATCGAAAAAGTGTATTATATCTACACGGAATTTGCTGAAAACCCTGGGTTTTCTCAGAGATCGTTGGATATAAAGCGAATCACTGAATTGGGGGCGCTGTATCCAGAGGTGTTGTCGAATCCGTATGTCGAGTGGAAATTAATCGCCCAAACAGGTTGTCAATCGGCGAAAGAAGGCGCTGATTTTTTTCATGGATTTGTGCTGATTTATCGTCCAGAAACCTCGACAGCGCAGCGAGCAGATGAATTAAAACGAATGCAAACGTTTTTGGAAGATCCAACGAAGGGACTGACGGACTCACAAGACGATTTTGTTGCGAACAAATTACGGCAATCAGATGCAACACCAGAAATGGTTGTAGATGCTCCTGCCAATTATCCCGATGGAAATTTCGCCTTGTTCAACTATTTTCAGGAACACCTGCGAAGTGGGGGGAAAGTGGCACTGCAAAAAGTAGACAAATGGGTATCCTTTCAATTTGAAGTAGCTCCCGACGGAAAATTGGGGTCACTAAAATTTAAAGACGATTACGAAGACTTTCTTACCGATGAGGTCCAACATGTTTTTGACGAAATGCCCAACTGGACGCCTGAAATGAAGGATGGTCAACCGATAGCGTCTACAGTTAATTTGGATCTTCGAATTTGTTTTTCTCCCATTGTAAAAGGAATGTACAATCGCGATGGTAAAAAACCCGTTTTCACGCAGTCAGATATCGAGGAAGTATCATCGAAACAAGAAGCCGCCGAAGCCGAAGTAGAAGATCGCATTGCCCAAATGGAGAAAAGCGCCGTTTATCGAGGAATGGAATCCGTTGTACCCGAAGAAAAAGTGGCCGTTGTAATGGATGTTACATCGAGTATGTTAAGTCACATAGCAGCGTTGAATTGGTGGGTGGTGAGCAGTCCTGACAGCTCCAATATTGTGCATTATACTTTTTTTAATGATGGCGACAACCTGAATGACAAACGGAAAAAGATAGGGGAAACAGGAGGGATTTATCACGGGGAGCGCTTGCATGATTTCACTGCAATCTTAATGACAGCAATGCAAAACGGCACAGGAGGCGACACCGAAGAAAACGATTTGGAAGCAACCTTGGAAGCGATAAATCAAGCGCCACAAGCGACGAGTGTTCTGCTAATTGTAGACAACTTTTCAGACATTAGAGATAGTGAATTGCTTGATCAGATTGAGAAACCCGTTCACCTACTTATAAGCGGTGATGTGACAGTCGTGCGCGAATGCTATCTCGACATAGCGAAAAAAACAGGTGGTACTATTTTAGTTAACGGACAAAAAATTTCCTTAAAAGGTCTCAAGTCGGGCGATCAAATTTCGGTTGCACAAACGCGGTATCTGTATGATGGTGCGCATTTTAAAATGTTGTGATGCCAAAATACTATCTTTAAGGCTCAACTTTTAAATATGTCAAAGTCAGAACATCCATTTATCTCGTACAAAAGAGATCATTATTCCGATGAGGAAATATTGAAACGTTCCGCGTCATTTTATGAATGGGCCGATACACGAAGATCAGTGCGCGATTTTTCGGACAGACCCGTCCCCAAAGAAGTAATGGAAAATTTGATCATGACAGCTTCTACGGCGCCTTCGGGAGCGCACAAACAGCCGTGGACCTTTTGTTTAATTTCCAATGCCGCTTTAAAGTCGAAATTGCGGGCTTTGGCCGAAGAAGAAGAGAAAAAATCCTACGGAGGACGCATGAGTGTTGACTGGATGAAGGATTTGGAGCCACTTGGAACAGACTGGGAAAAGGAATTTATTGATGTAGCACCGTGGATTGTGGTGGTGATGAAGCGCGCGTATGAATTTGGGAAGAACGACGAAAAATTACAGAACTATTACGTAAGTGAGTCCGTTGGTCTGGCTGCAGGACTTTTTCTTGCGGCTGTACACAACGCTGGTTTGGTCGCATTAACGCACACGCCAAGCCCTATGACCTTCATTTCAAAGGCGCTGGAACGTCCCGACAATGAACGTCCTTTCCTTCTAATTCCCGTTGGATTTCCTGCCGAAAACGTTCAGGTGCCCGATTTAAAGCGCAAAGGGATCGATGAAGTCATTCAATATTATGAATAATAATTTTGTCTTTTCATAATTTGTGGCTTTCTTTGGGCCTGAATTAACCCTTAAAATAAGAAGAAATGTCTGACGTTAAATCAAAAGTAGTATCTATCATCGTAGATAAATTGGGTGTTGAAGAAAGCGAAGTAACTAACGAAGCGAGCTTCACAAATGATCTAGGGGCTGACTCTTTGGATACAGTTGAATTGATCATGGAGTTCGAAAAAGAATTCAATATCGCTATTCCAGACGATCAAGCTGAGAATATCCAAACAGTTGGAGACGCTATTTCTTACATTGAAGAAAACGCTAAGTAATATCTTATAAGATACTTTTGTTGAATTAACGATCCTTTTATGGAATTGAAGAGAGTTGTTGTTACAGGACTGGGAGCTTTGACCCCTATAGGGAACAATATTGAAGAATATTGGAAAGGTCTCATCGAAGGTAAAAGCGGAGCTGCTCCAATTACCCAATTTGATGCATCGTTATTCAAAACACAATTCGCTTGTGAACTGAAAGGTTTTAATGTGGAAGACCACATGGACCGAAAGGAAGCGAGAAAATTAGATCAATTTTCACAGTATGCCATGGTTTCTTCAAAAGAAGCCGTGGCAGACTCTGGAATTCTTGATTCGAACCCAAACCTAGATCGTATTGGTGTTATTTGGGGATCGGGAATTGGCGGATTAAAAACCTTTCAAGATGAAGTGAAAAACTTCACCGAAGGCGATGGAACTCCAAGATTTAACCCTTTCTTCATCCCAAAGATGATTGCTGATATCGCAGCAGGACTCATTTCGATTGAATACGGTTTCAGAGGTCCGAATTACGTGACAGTTTCCGCTTGTGCTTCTTCAACAAATGCTATTATCGATGCGTTCAATTACATCCGCTTAGGAAAAGTAGATGCTGTAGTAACAGGTGGTTCTGAAGCTGCTGTTAATGAATCCGGTGTTGGAGGATTTAATGCACTTAGAGCATTGTCGACAAGAAACGACGACCCAACAACAGCGTCTCGACCATTTGATCTCGATCGTGAAGGATTCGTCCTTGGAGAGGGAAGTGGTGCACTCATCCTAGAAGAATACGAACACGCCAAGAAACGTGGCGCAAAAATTTACGCAGAAGTAATCGGTGGTGGAATGTCGGGTGATGCCTACCACATGACAGCGCCTCATCCTGATGGGATTGGTGCAAGAAACACGATGCTTGCTGCTTTGGAAGATGCCGAAATCGACCCTAGACAAATAGACTATGTAAACGTACACGGTACTTCGACTCCACTCGGAGATGTTGCTGAGGTCAAAGCAATCCAACAAGTTTTTGGAGAGGATGCCTATAACCTGAACATCAGTTCCACAAAATCAATGACGGGGCACTTACTTGGAGCCGCTGGTGCAATCGAAGCAATCGCTTGTATCCTCGCTGTTAAAAATGATATCGTTCCGCCAACTATTAATCACTTCACCGACGATCCAGAGCTCGATCCAAAAATGAACTTTACTTTCAATAAAGCTCAGGAAAGAACAGTGAATATTGCGCTATCCAACACCTTCGGATTTGGAGGTCACAATACCACGGTGATCGTTAAGAAGTACAACGGATAACAGCCGTGCTTGCGCTTTTCTCTTTTTTTAGTAAAAAGAATGACGAAGAATTAGAAATAATTCAATTCGTTCAAAGCAGCTTGGGTTATAAACCCAAAAATCTAAAACTTTTTCGCAAAGCACTTACGCACAAATCAATCGCGCACAATAGTGATGAAATTTCAAACGAAAGATTGGAGTTTCTCGGAGATGCGATACTCGATGCCGTGATTGCTGAAATGCTTTTCAATCGCTATCCAGACGAAGACGAAGGACATTTAACGAAAATCAAATCCAAAATTGTCAGCCGACGCACCCTAAGTGTGATTGGCGAGGAGATGCAAATCGGAAAAGTACTCCGCTACAACAAAGGAAGATCCATTAAAATGGCCACCATTGAGGGGAATGCCTTCGAAGCTTTGATTGGAGCTCTGTATCTAGATGGCGGTTATAGCGCTGTTCGGAAAAGCATCAATTCGCACATTCTTAAGAAATATGTCAATCTCAATCAAATCTTAGAGGAAGAAATAGACTTCAAATCTAAACTGTTCATCTGGAGCCAAAAAAATCATTTGCCACTTGATTTTGATGTTATTTCTGAAGAAAACAAAGGCGCTTCATGGAATTACGTAGTACGCGTACTCATCAATGAAAAAGAATTTGGCCGCGGAACGGGTTCATCCAAAAAGAAAGCAGAACAAGCCGCAGCTAAAGAAACGCTGGAGTTAATGGGAGAGGTATAAACCAATCCGTGTTCATCTCTTATTACTCTCGCTTTTTTCCAAATTCCAATTGTTGCAGTTCGTTACCTTAGCTTCACTTCCTCCTCTTCTCTCAAGAACCCATAAATTTTTTTGAAAAGCAAATCTGTATGTTCATTGCGTTGATCGCAATAAAATCGAGAATAGCCGGTGTCAATTACAATCTTCCCTTTTCCATAATTTCCCGTTAAAATCAACGGCTGGTCATCTACCCAAGCTTCCACCGTAAGTCTGTAATCCAACGGGAAAGCAGAAGTGGTTTTACCTGCAGGAACGGTATCTTTTTCGGAGAGTTTTAAATTTCCTACCTGATTTACCTGCGCAACGTCAACATCGTACAAACCAAAGCTTTCTTTCTGATAAAATTCTTTCGTGATTTGATTCGCCTCAGCTTGCAAAGGCCAATTGTCGGAACCCATGTACACGCCGCCGCCATTCAAGAGAAACGACTCGATTCGTGAAACGTCAGTTTCGCTGAGGTTGCTTGTGGCGTTTGAGAACATAAAAATGGCTTCACAGTCTTCTAAATTTCCAGGAAGTGAATCCACAAGAGTCAGTGAGCTGTCGGAAAAGCAAATGTTATTAGTGTTGCCAATAACAATCGTTTGACTGATACCCTGACCCGTTACATAAGAAGACACGAAAATGATGAGCCAAAGCGCTTTCTGCATGTGTTCAGGTACATGTTGAGACCTGATTCGTTCATTTCAGAGGAAAAGTAGAAGAACTCGTTGCGAATTATTCTAGTGCCATGCTATCTGTCGCTTGATGGTGATAATTTAGAATGCTCTATTTAATTTAAAAATTCGAAAAACCCAGTTCACCTTTTGCTTTTAGCTATTTAGAACATATTCATAAAGCATTCGATCCAAATGATTCTTCGCCTTTAATCGTTTCTTTAAATCTTTCGAAATATCGCTCGGCTTGTAGTGAACGTATTTTTTCTTGTTTAATACATAGTTATCCACCTGATCTAAAGGGATCCCCAATAAATTGTAGATATCTTTCATCTTCTCAGTTTGATGAATGCCGACAATCAACTTTTTTGATTCAATCAGGTCGATTATCTTTTGCACATCCTTTTCTGTGACCTCTACTTGGGAGAAAATATCATAACCAAGAAGGAATTTCACCTGAATATTTGAAAACTTAGAGCAAAAAGCATCAATGCTCATATTTAACGCGTGGTTAAAATGATAGAAGGCAGAAACGACAGTGCTTTCAGGGTCTCTAAGAAGGGTGAACATTTTCCTTTTCTTCTTGAAAATATCCAACTCAGATTCAGGTTTTGGTGGGTAGTGAATTTTGTGGTAAATCGATATTTTCTTGGTCATGTGAGGATTGTAGATCACATTAAATTTAAAGCTGATCCCCCCAGTTTTAGGTATGTGAACGAATAAGAAATCTGTTTTTTGCTTTTCACCGCCGAGAGCTTTCAGTCCCATTTTAGCGAACAGGTTCTTGTTGTCAAAATATTTAATGTCTTTTGTATGGTACCAGCAATCTTGGCATCTTTTCAATAAATCACTATTTGTCGTTTCATTGACGACTATGGCCGTTTTGCTGTTCTCTTTGTATAATACGAAATCTGTCTTCATCTAAACCAAATATACTATATTTCTATTAGTGTATATGCTCAAGGTTTTCCTTTAAAACTCCTTCGGTGAATTGATTAACAATAATTGAAACGGCTTACTAGTTTTGAGTGAAATTGGGTGCAGATTCATCCTAAAAACAATAGATATACTAGCTTTGAATAATGGGAATTGAATGGATAGAATATGGATTAACGGGTTTGTTTCTAGGAACATTTCTGTCCGCAACCATTCTTCCGCTGCCCTCAGAAGCTATGTTGATTACGGCTCTAGCACTAGGTTTAGCGCCTGTTCCAGTGTTATTTGTTGCAACGGCGGGTAATTTCCTTGGCGGTCTGACCAACTATTGGATAGGCTACAAGGCGAACAATCCTAAAATGCTTCGAAGGTTCAAAATCAACGAAGATAAAATTCGAACCTGGGAAAAGCGCTCGAACCGATGGGGCTATTGGCTTGGTCTACTTTCATGGCTGCCTTTTGTTGGTGACCCTATGGTTATTGTACTTGGGTTTCTTAAGGTCAGATTCTGGCCTTTATCTTTGATGATGCTGATTGGAAAATTTGTCAGATACCTCGTTTTAGTTTTGCTTTATTTGGAAATCTGGTGATAAAATTTCTTAACTTTTATAAGAAAACATATCATGACCACACAAGAACTTGGAAAAATAGGAGAGGACTACGCTTGTAATCAACTAACGCAGAAAGGACTTCGTTTGATTGCGAAAAACTATCGCTGGCAACGCGCCGAGATCGATCTCATCATGCAGGACGGGTCGGAAATGGTTTTCATTGAAGTCAAAACACGAAATTCTACCTTTTTTGGTGAACCCTATCAAGCGGTAACGCGTTCAAAACAAAAACAAATCATCAAGGCTGCAAACGCATACATTCTTGAAAATGATTTTAATGGAGATGCCAGATTTGATGTTGTTTCGATTGTAAAAAATCAAACAGCCACAGAATTTGAACACCTCGTAAATGCTTTTTATCCAGTGCTATAGTCTAAGCCTAAATAAATTAAGTGCGTAAGTCAAGAACTTGCTGTATCTTTGTCCCAACATAAAATTAAGCTCGTGAAGAACTCAAGAAAAGACCAAAAAGCCGGTAACAAATCCGGAAGACGTCCGTTATCCAGTAAGAGAGGTAAGGATACTAAAAACAGCAAACCCGGTTTCGCTAAAGAAAAAAGAAAACACATCGATTACGTCGATAGTAAGAAAAAGGGCGATCCTCTACCAAGTTTTAATGAAGATGAAGTTCGGTTGAATAAATATCTTTCGAACGCAGGTATCTGCTCACGAAGAGAGGCGGACGTACTCATCAAAACAGGCGTTGTTACAGTCAATGGTGAAATCATTACTGAAATGGGACATAAAGTAAAACCCGATGATGTGATTCGCTACGATGGAGCTACGATCAACGCTGAAACAAAGCGTTATGTGCTTTTAAATAAGCCAAAGGGATTCCTTACAACAATGGACGATCCAATGGGTAGAAAAACGGTCATGGGTCTTGTAAGAAAGGCTTGTCGTGAGCGAGTTTACCCTGTCGGAAGATTGGATAAAGAAACAACAGGTTTATTGCTATTCACAAATGATGGTGATTTAGCAAAAAAGTTGACGCACCCGAGATTCAAAGCATCAAAAGTCTATCAAGTGGAGTTGGACAAAAAAATCACGTCGATAGAATTAAAAAAGATTGTTGCTGGAATTGAATTAGAAGATGGAACCACACGTTTTGATGCAGCTGAGTTCATCGATCCAGAAGATGGAAGACTTGTGGGAGTAGAGTTACACTCAGGAAAGAATAGAATAGTACGCCGGACTTTTGAAGCATTGGGGTACAAAGTCATGAAACTAGATCGTGTAACCTTCGCAAGTTTGAACAAAAAAGACCTACCTAGAGGCCGTTACCGTCATTTAACAGAAAAAGAAGTGTCGTTCTTGAAAATGACACCGAACACATAGTTAAAAAAAAATGAGAAAGAAAAATGTACTTGTAATTTTGGTCTTGCTGGTCACCTTTTTCAATCAAGATGTGCTAGCGCAGCACAAAAGAATGAAGAAAAAAGAGTCAGACGCTCAAGGAACTATTTTTGGCTATTGGGGTTACAACCGCTCCAGATACACGAAAAGCGATATCCGTTTCGTCGGTCCAGGTTATGATTTCACGATGGCTGGGGCACGAGCTCATGATAACCCTGCAACTGGAGGAGTGTTGGATTACATCAAGCCCTCTTCCATTACAATTCCGCAATTCAACGTGAGATTGGGCTATTATTTTCGTGATCATTGGGCATTTTCGGTTGGCTACGATCACTTGAAATACATTTTCGCTGATGGAAATGAAGTTTTTCTTAGCGGTGAAATCGACCCAGGTGTGGATAATGTAAATAATTGGTCGGGAATTTACGACGCAGAGCCTATCACCACGAGCAGAAGTACATTTCATTACGAAAATTCAGACGGAATGAACTTTTTGCGTGTTGAATTGACAAGAACAGATCGTTGGCTCCGTTTCGGGCCGAAAGAACAGTTCGTGATTTCAACAAGTGCTGGAGTTAGCCTCGGAAGCATTCTTTCTTACAATGATTTTAATTTCGCAGGAAGCTTTTCACGTCGCACAATAAGCATGTCTGGAATGGGGATTGCATTACACGTCGCTCCAAGGTTTGAATTTTTCCGACATGTGTTCATACAGCCGCAACTCTCAGCAGGTTATTTGCAACAATTGAAAGTGAAAACGCGACCAAACAATGCTTCCTCGTACGCCCGACATGGTTTTGGTTATACGGAACTCAACGCAGTACTAGGCTTCTTTGCATATATCCGTCCGAAAAACGGATGTGACAGTTGCCCAGTTTGGTAAAAAGAACGCCTCACCGAAGTGAAGCGTTTTATTGTATTTTGTTCGGCATTCCGTCATTGCTTCCCGCCAAACTTAAAGTCTATTTTGTAATAGAAGATTGGCAAGAATCCAAGTTGATATCTCTCTGTAGTAGGTTCCTCTGAAGCATCAAACAAGTCTGGAGAGTAGGCCAGTCCCAGTAGATTTTCACGGTTGGTAATGTTCACCAGATCCAATCCAATTTCGTGTGTCGCATTTTTTGCGTTAAATCTCCAATTAATTTTTGCGTCAATTCTAAAGTAATCGTCAAACTGTCGACTGTTGAACCCTTCATCGAGGAAAATGATTTCCTGTAATTGATTCGTCGCTGCTGTATCCACATAACCATAGAGCTTTCCTCCAGCGAATGTAGTTTTGAAGCCTAAAGAGATTGAGTTTTTCTGGTTCAGTTTGAATTCCTTACCCGCTAATAAATTGAAGATGTAGTTTCCATTATAAGAAGTGGATCGCGTGATATCATCGCTTGCGGTGTATTCAGAATTGTAAACGGTTCCCGAGAACAAAAAGAAAAAGGACTTGTTGAAGAATTTCTGTAATGTCAATTCCACACCATAATTCTGACCAGTTCCTGTGTTTTCAAGGTTCTCTGGAAAAAATCGCTGGAAACCACCGCCCATATTAATCAAAGAGAATGCCGATGGATCAACCGTAACAGGAATGTTGTACAAGTATTGATAATACGCCTCAGCTTTTAGGTTCAAACTCTTCTTAAATGCTTTTTCATAACCGACACCTGAATGTAAGCTACGTGAGAAGTCCATATCCTTGTTTTCATAAACTTTGTTCCCATTCGCATCAGTTTGGTGGTAGAAATAGGTGTACATCGGCTGCGTCATACTATGCATTCCACCTCCAGCAGAAATTGCTTGTCCGTTGCGCATGTTTAATTTCCAGCCGATTCTAGGTTCAACAGGACTGATACTCTTGCTTGAACTGAAATACTGACTGTGAAGCCCTGCAGTGAACTGCATTTTCTCCGTAATTCTCCACTTCCATTGAACAAATGGTTGAACAAGAACCGCAGCACCTTTATAGTCCCATCGTTTTACCCAGTTGTGAGTCGAAGGGTCTGCCGTGTGTCCTGGCGCCAAAACGGAGTCTTGCATGTCGTAGAAAAATACATCCATGTTAATTCCAGCTTTGATTAAATGACGACGATTGAATTTGTGGTTTACGCTGAAATAACCCGAAGTCTTTTGAATTTGAAAAACGTAATCCAATAATGGGTAGATGCTGTCTCCGAGAGCACTTGAAATCTCAATAATGGAATCACCATCTGAATTGACAATAGCCTGACGCGATAAAAATTCGTGCTGCGACCTCTGACGCTCAATCGAATAAGCAATCGTTGAAGTAATGAAAGTTTTTTCATTGAGAGGTTTCTTGTACGTCAAACCAGTTACGGCCATTGAAGTTCCAAAATATTGATCGCGGTCACCTTCACCATACAATTCTTTCGAATCGCCATCTGCAGAAAGGTTGATTGGATATTGATCTGAAATTTTTATCGCGATATCGCTCGCTCCACCCATCGCCCAGAGCGCAAGTGACCCACCATTTTTGAGGTTCCAGTTAAACTTGAATGCACCGTCGCCATAGGTCGGGACAGCATCGGTTCCAATTTGAATTCCCATGGCTTGAAATAGACTGAGTGTCGAATAGCGTCCCATGGCAAGGTAGCTCGATTTCCCGTCTTTACTTAAGGGACCTTCAGCCATTAATTCTGTACCAAGAAAACCAAATTGACCTGTCATTTCGTGTTGGTTGTCGTTTCCTTTTCTGAGTTTAAGATCGAACACACCAGAGGTTGAGTTTCCATATTCCGCAGGGAAAGCACTCATGAAAAAGTCCGAATTCGCCAAGATTTTGTTGTTGAGAATAGAAACAGGTCCTCCCGTACTTCCCGCAATGGCAAAATGCGAAGGGTTTGGAATATCAATACCCTCTACGCGCCAGACAACACCGAGTGGAGAGTTTCCACGGATCACAATGTCATTTCGAGAATCATCAGCACCGCCAACACCTGCAAAGTTTGACGCCATTCTCGCTGGATCGGAACGTGAACCTGGATAGCGATCTGTTTCAGAAACACTGAACTGTTGTGCAGAAAGTAAGGCAAGCTCATTCAAAACTTCTCCTTTTTTACGGCCTGTCACAATTACTTCTTCTTGTTCCGCAAAGCTTTCTTGAAGCGGAACCTGTATAATTACCTCTTTACCTGAAGTCACCTCGATCGTGATGGTGTTGGCGTCATAAGTCATATAATTAGCAAAAAGCTCATGTTTCCCAACGGGGATATTAGCGATCGAAAACTCGCCAAGAGTATCTGTAAGTGCTCTATATTTTTTTGTAGAATCGGAGGTGAAGATTTGCACTTTAGCTCCGTAGATTGGGAAATGTGATTCGGCATCAAATACTTTCCCACGGACCACTTGGGTGGGTTGCTGTGCGAAACATCCAAAAGAGAGCAAAGCAAAGCAAAGCAGTGATAATTTCATAATGTAGGGTTTTATAGTTTACTGGACAAACTTACTGTTGTTTTCAGAAATAGTGTTCGTAAATACCGCAATTGGTTTCCGTTGATTTGCGATAATCACAACTTTCAATCACTTCTCTTTATTGCCAATATGCTTTTTGAGAAACTCTTCTTTGGTCCAATCCTTCTTATACACGTACGTAAAATCAAAATAGTTCAGAGCATTGAAGTAGAAGTTTCGAATGTTTGAATAAATGATAGCATAATCACCTGTGTACCAAAGAGGAATTAATGGAGGATCCTTTAAAAGCACTTTTTCCGCTTTCGCAAAGTATTCCAATTGATCGATTTGCTTTTTCGTATCTGTTGCTTGCTCGTAGAATTCATCAAAAACAGGATTTCTATAACGAGATTTGTTCACCTTTGAAGGTGTGCTTAGGTCGTCAGGAACATTTTTCCCGTAGAAATTCACCAAGAAAGATTCGGGACTTGGATAATCCGCGTTCCAGCCCAATCGGAAAATATCTCCATTCCCAGTTTCAGCATCTTCAATCAACTTTTCGAATGTCGACCCGTCTATATTGACATTAATATTGAGGACGGAACGGATTTGTTTTGAGAATTCATCGGCAACCGCAGAGTGAATATCGTTAATGTTGTATCGAAGTTGTATTGAGCCAAATCCTTCACCATTTGGAAAACCTGCTTCGGCAAGTAATTTTCTTGCTTTTTCAGGATCATAATTGTAACCAACTTCTTTAATGCCCTCGAAGTCATATCCTTTCAGGGCTTTCAAAACAGGAGGAGTAATACCATAAACCCCCACATCGTTCATCTGATTTCTGAGAATATCAATTCCAATAACTTTTTTGTCGATGGCATAGTTGAACGCCATTCTCACTTTAGGATCCTTGAAACGTTCATCTTCCATATTGAAGATGTAATAGTTCGTTTCGAGCAGCGCATTGTTTTCAAGGATCAGCTTCGGTGGTTTCGAGTTGAAGTCTTCCAATCGCCCTTGAACCATCTTAGTTATTTGACTGGTTGGCAATCCAAGAATGACATCAATTTTTCGATTTTCAAACATATCCAGTTGCTCCAATTTTCGGCTTTGAAAGACAAATTCGAGACTATCTAAATAAGGCAAAGCGTTTCCTTTTGAGTCTTTAATGTAGTACTCGGTGTTCTTTGTCAAAAGAAGTGCTGACTGATCGTCTTCCTTGTTTGTGCTGAATTTATTGTAAACGAAAGGACCCGTTCCAACAACATCTGTTTTGTAGCCGCGATCGTACAATTTTTTCGAGATAATGTGTGAGCTAACATTGGCTAGTTTGTATAAGAAGTTGTGATCACTATGAATAAGATGGAATGTCACCTTGTTTCCGCTAGCAACAATTCCAGAAATGTTTTTCGCTTCTCCAACGTGAAACTCATCTGCACCTTTCACGAGGGATTTACATACCATTGAATAGGTGGCAAGCGGTTCTCCTTTTTCATCTTCTGTACAGCCAATTTCAAAACTCTTGACAACGTCTTCGGCTGTTAAAAAGCGTTCTTCTTCCGATTTGAAACCTTTGTGAGGGTGGAACTTTATACCTTCTCGTAGATAGAAAGTATACGTTTGACCATTTGAACTTTTTTTCCATTTCTCGGCAATTCTTGGAACAATTTTCGTTGTACGACTATCCATCCCGACAAGACCTTCAGTTATTTGGCAAAGAACGGTTGCGGAATAAAAGTCCATCACCTTCTGCGGTTGATACGTTGAAGGCTGATTGTCTAATGCCATGGTGATCTTCCCCCCGGCATATTTGAACTGTTTTGGTTCGTCTTCACTGCAAGCAGAGAGCAAGATGGCGAAGATTAGAATAAGTGGAAATCGGTTCATTAACGGTTCGTAAATGGCTTGTTTATAATTTACAAGAATAAGAAAAAATCTATAATTTATTTGTTCAATTGCGACAAGTGTCCCGTTCGATGTCTAAATATAACGTTAAAAAGTTTGCCAGAAAAGTCCAATTCTCGATAATTCTTGTTGGAATTAATTCGTGCAAAAGTTGATTCATAGTAAATAAATCGTTCTTAAAGCAAGGAATAAATTAAAAAGGTATTATATTTGTTCGTTGAAATTGCGCTTTAGATGCGAGCACACGCTATTATTACTGAAAACCATGATAGTTTTCGCACGAAAAACATAGAATGAAGAATTTAATACTGTTCATATCCTTTTGCTTACTAAACGTCGCTGCTTTTGCTGCGTTATCAGTAGAGGGTACTTACCAAGGTAAAAACCTTTATGTTTCAAATCCAATGGATGATGAAGGCTTCGGGTACTGTGCGACGAAGGTCACAGTGAATGGAGACATTATGCCTGGAGGGACTAGTATGGGGGCCTTTGAAATTGACTTTTCTCTTTTCAATATTGAAATTGGAGAGCCCGTTTTCATCGTTATAGAGCACAATGATGGTTGCAAACCAAAAATTTTAAATCCGGAAGTTTTATTACCGCGTTCAACGTATACTGTTGCAGATATGAAAATTTCTGATGACGGTAAGTTGACTTGGAAAACAAAAGGTGAACAAGGAAAACTACCTTTCGTTGTTGAACAGTACCGTTGGAATAAATGGGTTGCTGTTGGAGAGGTTCAAGGAAAAGGTTCTGGAGGAGAAAATTCTTATGAGTTTAAAGTTGCGCCTCACTCAGGTGTTAACACGGTAAGAATTGTTCAGGAAGATCACTCTGGCACGAAGAGACCTTCTAAAGAGATTAAGTTTACCTCGGATTCACCAATAGTGACAAAGACACCTGCACAAGTGCGAAATGAAATTAAATTCCTAGCAAACGGTCAACCAATCGAAACGCGCTATGAGATTTATGACGCCTACGGAAACATCGTTAAGAAAGGTGTTGGTTCATCAGTAAACTGCTCGAACTTGTTGAGAGGAGTGTACTATATTAACTTTGATAATGTGAACGAAAAGTTCATCAAGAAATAATATTTAATTCTAAACGAAGACCCTGACAGAACAGTCAGGGTTTTTTTATGCCATGATAAAACAAATTGAACACCTCGGAATCGCTGTAGAAAATCTCGAAGAGTCATTAAAGGTTTTTGAAACGCTTTTAAATACAAATTCTTACAAGCAGGAAATCGTTGAATCGGAAGGTGTAAGAACTGCCTTTTTAATGGTGGGCAACTCTAAAGTAGAACTACTTGAAGCTACAAATGAAAATTCTGCGATAGCCAAGTTTTTGTCAAAAAATAAGGGGGGCTTTCATCATGTTGCATTTGAGGTAGATGATATTGAAGCCGAACTATTAAGGCTTCAGAAAGAAGGGTTTCATTTGATCCACACAACTCCAAAAGATGGCGCAGATAATAAAAGAATAGCCTTTCTTCACCCAAAATCTACAAAAGGATTGCTCGTAGAACTTTGTCAGGAAAAAATAGACTGAATCTCTTCACCTGGTTTAAGGTGGTATACATTCAATCCATATGCACGAGCCCCTTCAATGTGCTGAATGCTATCGTCGATAAATAGTACGTTGGCAGGATTTAGACGCTGCTCTTGACAAACCGCTTGAAATATTTCTCTTTGCGGCTTTCGTAAGTTCATTTCGTGAGACAAGTAAGCATGATTGAATACTTCATGAATGGACGCTGTAGAATGTTTGTCCCATTCTCGTAAAGCTTTATCAATATGAATTTCGTTGGTATTGCTGAGTAGATAAATTGGACACGATTTTTTCAATTCTTGTAAAAAGTCTATTCGATGCTTCGGGATATCCAAAATCATTGCGTTCCAAGCGTGAACAACTCTATTCGGAGAGATTCCTTTCGGAAGAATGTGCAGAAGACCATTGATGAAATGTTGGGAAGAAATAGCGCCTGTTTCTATTGCGTTGAACAACTCGGTTTGATTCGCTTGAGAATAGAGAGCCTCAAAATCAGTAATTCCCATTGCTTTAAATGCGTCAATAGTTGCTTCATAATCAATATTTATAATGACGCCTCCAAAGTCAAAAATTATCGCCTCGTATTTATCCATCGGATAAAAATAAAAAAAGGGAAGCCAATGACTTCCCTAATTCAACTAAGAAATAAAAATTTATTTTTTCAACTTAAGATCCATTTTGAACTGGATTCCAGACTTTGCTCCTGGCTTTCCTGTCTCTTCATTTACCGTCTCCAAGTAAGGCATTCCAACCGGGCTAAAATCTACAACGAAATCACCTTTTACTGTTGCTATACCGTCTTTAGTTTCGATTTTCACTGGGATCATCGATGAAATTTCAACACCTCTTACTGTTATTTTTGTATCAAGCTTTCCGTTTTCGTAAGCACCAGTTTTAACATCAATTGTAGGATATTCACTTGTGAAAAGGAATGCCGTATCCAATAAGTCTGACTTCAAATAATCCATTTTTTCTGCTGGATAACCTTCTGTCTGTGGTTTGATCGAACTTGGGTCGATTTTAAATTCACCTGAAATTACCTTTTCACCTTCCATGGTCATTGAACCTTCAGAAATTGTGATAACTCCATCATGGAAATGCTGTTCATTTTCTTCACCATGCCACATCAATGTTGATGCTCCTGAGTCTACTGTGTAAACAACTTTCTCTGCTGCTTCTTCTTCCGCTTCATCTGATGATGAACACGCTGTTACGGCCAATGCCGCCATTGCTAAAAATAATACGCTTACTTTTTTCATTTTGTTTCGAATTTAGAAGCCAAATATATAAATAAATACCATGGTAACAAAAGACAAGGCAACTAATTTAGAAAATCTACGGTATTAGGGATTTCATTATCTTAGAACCCTATGAAACTTTACCTCAATACGCGACAGTACTTTGATACGAATCAGCCTTTAGATTTGTCAATTGGTCTAAGAAATGATGAAAGCAATCCGCGAGCATGGTATGTCGATGCACCACGATTTGAGCCTGTGCGCACGGAGCATTATACAGGCTCAATTGCAGAAGGCGGATCTGTGAACTTTCGAGATATATTTTTCAATCCACATGGGCATGGTACGCATACAGAATGCTTGGGTCATATTACAGAAACGGTATATTCTATCAACGAAACTTTAAAGGAGTATTTTTTCCAGGCGAGACTGATTACGATCGAGCCAAAAAAGATTGAGAATAATGGCACTGAAGACTCGGTAATTACTTTGAATCAAATAAGAGAGATTAAAAATTTCAGTGAGGCGTTGGTGATTCGAACGTTGCCGAATGGAATTCACAAGAAGAAAAAATCGTATTCAGCAACAAATCCAGCGTATCTCGAGGTTGGAATCGCAGCGTTTTTAATTGAGAAGGGTGTCAAGCATTTGCTTCTAGATCTACCTTCTGTGGATCGCGAGGAAGATGAAGGTGAGCTGGCGTTTCATCATGCTTTTTGGGAAGTCCCAAATAATCCAAACTTCGAGAGAACGATAACGGAGTTAATCTATGTTGATGATTCCATTGCGGATGGTGAATATATTTTGAATTTACACCTAGCGCCTTTTGAAAATGATGCGTCTCCAAGCAGGCCAATACTTTATCGAATTGTTGAGGCATAAAAAAAGAGCTGACTGCAATCAACTCTTTTGTTAGTAGTAAGTTATTTTCTTGTAGTAGTGTAACAACAATCTCTTCGTAGTAGAAGAATTAAACCTTATAAAACCAGAAACAAAAAAATCAGGTATTTTTCTTTAGGCCTTGTACATCGTACGTGCTTTAAAAGCTGAGGCTAAGAACTGTTATACTCTTTAATCAAACTAGAAAATGAAACTGCCTCTCCAAGCAGCGATCCTCTGTTTTTAAAGCGAAACTTAAAGAAAATTACCTGACATTTCTCCTTATTTCTACTGTAAGTATAACGACTTCTTTTTGATCTGTTTAACTACAATGAATATCGACTGGGTATTTTTGAATATTTCAGTGTTTTCACCGATTTTTCAATTTAGAGATTCTCCAATCTAGTAAAGAACGCATCTCGTTTAGCAGGAGATAATGGTACTTCAGAGCCATCTTTCATAACTACTGCACCACCGTTTTTCTTGTCATAACGGTCTACATAGTTGATATTAATTAGATGTGATTGCTGTACACGAAGGAAATTATGCCCTGAAAGCAAAGTCTCGTATTCCTTAAGTGTCTTAGAAACCAATATTTTTTTATCGTCTTTTAGAAAAAATGAGGTGTAATTTCTATCTGCTTCGCACCGAATAATTTGATCCAACTCGACCACATGAACGCTTTCCTGTGTTTTGAGAACGAGTCTTCGCTTTTCGTTCGGCTGCATGTTCTTATGTAATGCGTCGAATTGAGAGTGCTCCTTGCGCTCATCAATCATAGCTAAGGCCTTTTCCAAAGCAGCGCGTAATTCACTAGTATCTACTGGTTTTAGTAAGTAATCGAGGGCGCTGAATTTGATCGCTTTAATTGCAAATTCTTCATGCGCGGTGATGAAAATAACTTCGAAATTTTTCTCTTCAATGGAACGAATTACATCAAACCCAGTTCCGTCAGGCATTTGAATATCAATAAAAACAATGTCTGGCTGATGTTTTTCGATGGCCGCAATCGCCGACTGTACGTTTTCTCCCTCTGGAATCACTTCAACATCATACCCAAAGGAGTCGATCATTTTAGCAATCAGTTCTCTTGTGCGGTTTTCGTCGTCTATTATAAGAACTTTTCTCATCTCTTTCTATTTTGTTTTAATCGGTTAGGCATCAGTCGTATATGGCAACGAAATTAACACTTTTGTTCCGGTTTGCAATTCTTTGTCGTAATCCTCGACTTGAAGATAACCATCTGTACGGAATTTCTTGTTAAGGTTCTCGATTCTTTCCGCAGTAATTTCCATCGCCATGCTTTTGTGGGCTGAGCTACGTTTCTTCTCTTTAGACGCTTTTCGTCCAATTCCGTTGTCTTCGATAGTAATCAGTAGCATGTTTCCCTCACGCCTAAAAGCTATATGAATGAATCCACCTTCAATGGTATGCAACTGTCCGTGCTCAATAGAATTCTCAATAAATGGTTGCGTAATCATGGGGGGGATTTGCGCATGTTCCGCGGACAAGGAGTCATCCATGTGAATCGTGTAGTTGAATCGTTCTTGAAAACGAAGCTTTTGCATTTCCAGATATTTTTTCAAAATCTCAATTTCTGTCTCAATCGGAATGTGCTCTTTGGGTGAATTCTCCAAAATTAAACGCATCAACCTTGAAAAATTGACAAGGAATTTTGATGAATTTTCTGTGTCGTTATCGTAGATATAGCTTTGAATAACGGACATCGCATTGAAGACAAAATGTGGATTCATCTGGGCACGAAGCAAGGTTTGTGACATTTCAGCTTCCCGCTGCTGTTGCTTTATTCTGGTTTGATTCCAACGGTAAAACAGAATCAACCCAGCCATGACGATAATAATCAAAAAGGCAACTATAATGTACATCTGAAAATTATTTCGAAGTTGCGTCGTTTCCAATCTTGCTGCCGTCATTTCACGCTCTTGTCGCTGCCTTTGAATCGAATCGGCTTGCGCATTGATTAAACGCTCTCTTTGTTCGGAACGGTAGGACTCGCTCAACTCTGCTATTTTAGTCGCAGCCTGTATGGTCGTGTTGCTATCGATATAATCGAGGTATAAGTTCATGAATTCCATGGCTTTCGGCATGTTATTCGTCTCTGCATATACGTTAGAAATGACACGATATGTATTGTATATTTGGTTTTTCGCACCGTTTTTTTCACGAATCTCAATGGATCGATTCAAATAGTTTAACGCATTATCATACCGCTTTTGTTCTTTAAAAACCGTTCCTACATTGTGATAGACACCCGCAATTTCTTCTTTATTTCCAGTCGATTCGTAATAAACGAGGGCCTGGTTGAAGTTGATAGAAGCTTGATTGTAATTTCCCTGCTCATTGTATACCATTCCCAGAATGTTGTGGGTCTCACCAAGTCCGTTTAAGTCATTCGACTCTGTTAATAGCTGGATGGATCTCGAAGCATTTTTTGTCGCTTTTTCGTACTGATCGCGTTCTAGTTGCACGGATGCCAGGTTGGTTAAAGCAAGTGCCATTTGCCTGCTGTCATTAACTTGACGAGAATAGTCCAGCGACCTTCGGAAGTAATACTCGGCATCGTCTAGGTTTAAAATCGATTTCTGGGATCGACCAACTTCGCGACAATACTGCGCCAACAAAAGGGAGTTGCGAACTTCTTCCGCGAGTTGTAAAGAAATTAGGTTTTTTGCAACACTCAATTCAACTTGCCCGAAAAAAGCATAGATTTTAGCTTTCGCGTTAAATGCAAGTGATAGTAATCCTTTGTCTCCGCTTCTTCGCCCTTCACTTATGGACTTATCGACGTAATACAATGCCGAATCTTTGTCATTGAACCGCATAAAATTCAAAGCAATGTATCTGTATGCTTCGGATTGATAAGAACTGTTCCGAAGTCTCCGTGCCTTATTAAGTGATAAGTTCAGGTAGGATTTGGCGGTCTCAAATTCTTGCATATTGCTATGATAGAAACCTAAATGTCGATAAATAGTGAATTGAACTTCGTCGCTTTTTAACTTATTCAAAAAGGGTTGACATCCTAAAATAGTGCTAAAATAAGCGTCCAAATCACCTCGAATTAATGAAATATCTGCACTAAACATCAAGGCACTGAATCGAATAGAATCCTCGAAATTCCGACTCTCTCTCAAAATAACTTCCTCTATGGAATCTGCTTTGTGGACGTTATGATATTTATAGTACTTCCCTAAAGCTAACGTTCGTTCAAATCTCTGCTGAGAGGATGCTGCCTGATTAATGCTTTTTAACAATTCAGCCTCCTTTGTATCTTGAGCATTAGCGCTGTAACTGCAAGAAATTACAGTGAGAAATAAAAGGAGGAGTATGTGAAGCTGGTGCATCATAGAGTAAAAATACAAATAGATTCGCAATAGCGATTTTAAAGTGGGATTTAGAGGGAAAGTGTCGATCTTTTCAAGCAAAATTTGACGTATTCGAGAACTTCACTTTCTGCTCCGCTAAACCTTCTCTTTTTCTTACCTTTGCAGCTTTAATAAGGAGAAAAATGGAGTATAATTTTCGAGAAATAGAACAAAACTGGCGCGAATTCTGGGCTAAAAACAAGACTTTCAAGGCTGAAGACTTTTCAGAGAAACCAAAGTACTATGTTTTGGACATGTTTCCATACCCTTCTGGGGCAGGATTGCACGTTGGTCACCCACTCGGTTATATAGCCTCCGATATTTTTTCTCGATACAAACGCCTACAGGGGTTTAACGTGTTACACCCAATGGGCTATGATTCCTTCGGTCTTCCAGCAGAACAATATGCCATTCAAACTGGTCAACATCCACGAATCACAACGGAAGAGAATGTCGCAAGATATCGCGATCAACTCGATAAAATAGGGTTTTCTTTTGACTGGGATCGTGAGGTTAGAACTTCTTCGCCAGATTATTATAAGTGGACACAGTGGATTTTTAAGCAATTATTCGATTGTTATTATGATACAAAAGCGGATAAAGCGCTGCGAATTTCTGCATTGATAGTACACTTCGAAAAAGAAGGGAATGCAAATGTTCAAGCAGTCCACGATTATGAGGATACATTTACAGCTGATGAATGGAAAGGAATGTCGGAAGGTGAGCAAAGTGCTGTTTTGATGGCATATCGATTAACCTATTTGGCTGATTCTTGGGTCAACTGGTGCCCAGCATTGGGAACTGTTTTGGCCAATGATGAAGTGGTGAACGGTGTCTCAGAAAGAGGAGGCCATCCTGTCGAACAAAAATTAATGCGTCAATGGTCGATGCGAATCAAAGCGTATGCTGAAAGATTGTTGACGGGACTTGAAACAGTGGATTGGACAGATTCAATTAAGGATCAGCAACGAAATTGGATCGGAAAATCTCAAGGTGCATCGGTACGATTCAACATCGAAGTAGAAGATGGTGCAATCGAAGTCTTCACCACACGACCTGATACTATTTTCGGAGTTTCGTTCATGGTTTTAGCACCAGAACATCCTTTGGTAGATCAAATCACAACGCCAGAATACGCAGAAGCCGTTGCAAACTATAAAAAACAGGCTTCTTTGAAATCAGAACGCGATCGCCAATCAGACGTTAAAAATATTTCAGGCCAAAATACGGGTGCTTTCGCGGTTCATCCATTTACTGGAGAGAAAGTACAGATTTGGATCGGAGACTACGTCTTGGCTTCCTACGGAACTGGAGCGGTAATGGCGGTTCCTTGTGGAGATCAACGCGATTGGGATTTTGCAAAGCATTTTGGAATTGAAATCATTAATATTTTCGAGAATGTGGATATTTCCGAAGGTGCTTACACAGAGAAAGATGCAGTTATTGCGAATTCTGATTTTTTAAGCGGACTACCAGCGAAAAAAGCCATCAAAACGGCGATTCACGAAATTGAAAAACAAGGGTTTGGTAAAGGGAAAACGCAGTACCGCCTGAGAGATGCAGTTTTCTCCAGACAACGTTATTGGGGAGAACCTTTCCCAGTCTATTATAAAAATGAAATTCCACACCTTGTTCCAGACGAAAATCTCCCGATTACGCTTCCAGAAGTAGATAAATATTTACCGACAGAAGATGGTGAACCGCCATTGGCACGAGCAGAAAAAGATGCTTGGAATTTTGGTGAAGGCGATCGCATGGAATTCAATACGATGCCGGGTTGGGCAGGAAGTTCTTGGTATTTCTTGCGTTACATGGACCCGAAAAACGAAACAGAATTTGTTGCGAAAGACAAAGTAGATTATTGGCAAAATGTCGATTTGTACATCGGTGGATCGGAACACGCAACAGGACATTTGTTGTACGCCCGTTTTTGGACGAAATTCTTGTATGATTTGGACTTGATTCCGTTTGAAGAGCCTTTCCAGAAAATGATCAACCAAGGGATGATTTTGGGGAAGTCGGCTATCGCTTTTATTGGTAAGGAAGACGGGAGACTCTATTCTTACGATGCTCTTGAAAATGAACAAAATTGCCGTCAGGTTAAAATATTGATTGATCTCGTCGATGATGAGGAAGCCATAGATATTGAGTTACTGAGAAAGTGGCAACCACAATTTGAAAAGATTGAGTTGGTACCAAATGAAGCGGGAAAGATTATAGTAAAACGTGAGGTTGATAAAATGTCAAAACGTTGGTACAACGTTGTAAATCCCGATGATCTCTGCGAAAACTACGGCGCGGACACTCTCCGTATGTACGAAATGTTCCTCGGGCCGTTGGAGCAAAGCAAGCCATGGGACACCAAAGGAATCAGTGGAGTACACAATTTCCTGAGAAAATTATGGCGTTTGTTCCATGGTAAAGACAATAATCTTGTTTTGGATTCAGGCGAACCAAGCAAAGACGCACTCAAAACTTTGCACAAAACGATCAAAAAAGTGGGGGATGATTTGGAACGTTTTTCGTTCAATACGGGCGTTTCTAACTTCATGATTTGCGTCAATGAATTGACAGATCAGAAATGCAATAACAAGGCTATTTTGGAGCAATTGACAATTCTAGTTTCTCCATATGCCCCGCACATTGCTGAAGAATTGTGGGTGAAACTTGGAAATGAACCAGGAACGATATCGCACGCAAAATTCCCAGAATATAAGGAAGAATACATGATTGAATCAAGTCATTCGTATCCAGTTTCTTTCAATGGAAAGATGCGCTTTTTATTGGAATTGCCACTAGATCTCTCAAAAGAAGCTGTCGAAAAACTTGTTCTAGAGCACGAAAACTCAGAGAAGTGGCTGGAAGGGAAAGCGCCTAAGAAAGTAATCGTTGTTCCAGGTAAAATTGTGAATGTTGTGGTTTAGTCATTTATAGTACCGAGGATATAGTCGTTGTTGTTGATGTTATTGGTTCTCTTGTATTTGCTATTAGTGGTGCCTTAACTGCGGCTGGAAGACGATTTGATCTAATGGGGATTGCAATTATTGCCTTCGTTACTGCTTTTGGAGGTGGAACAATTCGAGATTTACTTATTGGTGCGCAACCTGTGGGATGGCTTGGTAACTACCAATACGTGCTTATTGTGATCGTTGGAGTCTTACTAGTGTTCTTCTTTCATGAACGACTCCATTACTTCCGACGGTCTTTTTTTCTTTTTGACGCAATCGGATTGGGTACTTTTGCGATAGCTGGTATGGAGAAAGCATTGACTTTTGGAATTCATCCAGTGTATTCAATTCTACTCGGAATGATATCGGGTTGCTTCGGTGGATTGATTCGGGATGTACTTTGCAATGAGATACCACTTATTTTCAGAAAAGAAGTCTATGCTTTACCAGCACTTATTGGTGCGTGCGTCTATTGGCTCTTAGATTACGTTCACTTGCAGCCAGAAATCAGTTTTCCGATAACCATACTTTTTGTTATCTCATTCCGCGTTCTAGCAGTCCGATATAAATGGAGTTTGCCAGTGATTGCCATGCACGAAGATTAGTGTTTACGTTCTTCTATTTGAATCATTTATTTCTCGTCTGCTGCTTATTTTCTAAACGGTAAATGCAAAAAAGTCGACCCTTAATGAGTCGACTTTCCGTGAAAGTGTAAAGGTAATGTTAGTGAATAATAACTGTTGTTTGTTGTTCTTCTTTATCCGTTGCGAGGTGAATAGTATAAGTACCCGCAGCCAAATTTGAAACGTCCATTTTCAGTAATTCTGAATTCATTTCTGCAGTTTTAAGTAAAGCTCCAGTCATGTCGAAAAGCATCACTTTAATTGGTGAATGCGTTTTTGAAACTTCTACTTGAACAAAAGACGATGCAGGATTTGGATAAACTTTCACAAAGGTCACTGTTCCGTCAATATTGGAAAGACTTGCTGTAAAGGCTACAAAAGCAGCTCCAGTTCCAGAGCATCCGTTGGTGTCTACTACTGTCACTGAATACGTGTCATTCGTGGATACATCAATTGTTTGTGTTGTTTCACTTGTACTCCAAGAATACGATGAAAAACCAGCTCCAGCATCTAATGTTAGTGGTGGGTTTTCTTGATAATACGGTCCGCCTAAATCTACCGAAGGATTCTGGTTCACGGTGAATGTCATAGAATCTGTTCCTACACAACCATTGGCATCAGTTCCAGTGACTGTATATGTTGTCGTTGAAGTAGGTCCAGCAACAACCGTAGACCCAGTTGTTGTGCTCAAACCAGTAGCTGGTGACCAAGAATAAGTATCAGATCCTGAGGCATTTAAAACTACGGAGGGCCCTTCGCATTGTGTTTCATTCAAGCCAGCATCTAGCATGGACGTGTTTATTGTTAAGTCATACGTTATTATACTATCGCAACCGAAAATGTTTGATAATGTATCATAGTATACTCCACTCGTTGTCCACGTTTGTGTGGCAGCCGGTGTAGTATATGACTCACAAGAAGCGATACCTTCTGAGGTATAACTCCCCAATGTTACTCCAGCAGTCCAAGTAGCCGTTCCGTTCACAGTTCCAAGTGGAAATGCGACATACACAACAAGTGGTGTCTATATGGATACCATCCTTGGTTCTACAGGTTGTGATAGTATCATGACGATCACACTTACAATCAATATTCCAACAACTTCGACTGACATACAAACAGCATGTGATTCACTTGTTTGGAACGGAATGACATACAATACGTCTGGTACTTACACATGGGTTGGAATGAATGCTGCAGGTTGTGATTCAACTGTAACGTTGGATTTGACGATCAACAACTCAGTAACGAGTACAGACGTACAAACAGCGTGTGATTCACTTGTTTGGAATGGTATGACGTACACAACATCTGGAACGTATATTTGGATTGGGTCAACAACGACAGGTTGTGATTCAACTGTAACGTTGGATTTAACAATCAACACAGTGGATGTTTCCGTAACGAATAACGATCCTTCAATTACTGCGAATGCTTCTGGGGCAATGTATGTTTGGTTGGATTGCGATAATGGAAACGCGCCAATTGCTGGAGAAACTGGACAAATGTTCACAGCAACAGCAAACGGAAATTATGCAGTGGAAATCACAAATAACGGTTGTGTTGATACTTCAGCATGTACACCAATTGTGACCGTATCTCTAGAGGATTTAGATGCTCTTGGAGATGTTACGGTTTACCCGAACCCTGTTGACAATATTGTGAATGTGGAACTTGGAAGTTTAGAATCAGCATCTGTTAGATTGTTGGATGTAAACGGAAAAGTATTGTTCTTGAACGAAAATGTAAACAATTCAGTTTACACATTCGAAATGAACCAAGAACCGGGTGTTTACTTCGTAGAAGTGAGTACAAACAATAATGTAAAACGATTCAAAGTAGTTAAGAACTAATCTAGAATTGTTCAATGATTTAAAGGTCGCCTTGAAAAAGGCGGCCTTTTTTTGAGCTTGAGTTGCGAAAGAATATCGTGGACAGAGCAATGATGCGTTTCCTTCTATGTCCAATCTCTAAACCTCTATTCTCGAATTTTCATTGTGAATTAAACAGATCTGAAATCAACTTTCAATGTTTAAGTATTCCGCAATCGTTGAATGCTATGTTTTAATTCGACTAAAGCCGTGTCAGCTTTGATTAAGTAGCGGTCTGCTCCTTGATCATAAGCTTCTACTACAACATTCAAAGAATCTTGTCCAGAAAGAATAATAACCTTTGTTTCAGGATGTTTCTTTTTAACTGCTTCCATAAGTTGAATTCCATTTCGAACAGGGATCTTGTAATCTAAAACAACGATATCTGGCTTGTCTGTCAATGCGTCTAAAAAATCAAGCGCATTATCAAAAAACGTGATATTTATATTTTCGAGAATTTCCAATTGTCTTTGAATTAGCTTTCCAAAAAATACGTCATCGTCTACAATAAATACCTTCAGCACGTCATTAGAATCCATACTATATTTTTACATGATTGACTTAAGGCGAAAATAAGCATTCTTAAAAAATGATGAGGTTATTCCCTTAATAATTAACAAGCTATGCGTTATAATTGAGCTCATTTGCACAATTTTAGTTACTTTCTAAGTTCTTTAAAGAGGCCATTTCTAGATCTAAACCAGCTTTTTGGGGACAAAATATAGAATTCACAGCAATTCTGAAATTGACACTTTTCCAAAGAAAGAGACTGCTTTCCGAACGTGGTGGATATGCCGTTCGAGCAATAGTAGATAGCTATGCCCGTTATATTTGGCACACACTTTGTGTTCTTTCGTATTACAATAAATCATTTGCTATGAAAAAGTATATTTATTTCGCAGGACTTTTACTCGTTGGTTTCGCCATGACTAGCTCCTCAAGTTCAGACACCTACCCGTATGTTTCGAACACCGCATTTCAAACAGGTGAGAAACTAACGTACCGTGTAACGTATGGTTTTATGGATGCTGGTGAGGCAACAATAGAAGTTAAGTCGACATCAAAAAAAGGGGACAATCGAGAGCTTCAACATGTAGTAGCTACTGGAAAGACATTAGGAGGATTTAATAATTTTTACAAGGTTCACGATGTTTACGAAAGCTACATCGATAAAAAATCTATCATGCCTTGGCTTTTCGTTCGAAATGTAGACGAAGGCGGTTTTATCATCAACCAAAAGTACACGTTCAAGCAAAATGAAAAGAAGGTGCATAACGGATCCAAGGATTTCGACGTGTCAATGGGTATTCAGGATATGATTTCTTCTTTTTATAAGGCGCGTACGTTGAATTTCAAAGGGATGACTCCTGGGAAAATATTTTCTTTCAAATGCTTCATGGATGATGAAGTTTACGACTTGAAAATCAAGTACAAAGGAAAAGAGCAGATTAAAATTAGAAAAGGAAAATTTGAGTGCTACAAATTCGTGCCAGTAGTTCAAACGGGACGTTATTTCGAGAACGAAGAAGACGTACAATTTTGGGTAACTGCCGATAAGAACAGAATTCCAATTTTAGTTGAAGCGAAAATACCGGTTGGAACGGTGAAAATGCACCTTGTGGATTGGAATGGTTTGAAGAATGAGTTAAGTAGCAAGGTGAATTAATCCAATTTGACTGCATAAAATAGGGGTGAGAAATCACCCCTATTTTTTTTGTAATTATACTGATAAACAGACTAAAAAAACAAGTTAAATATTATCGATACGTCACTTTCCCGCATTCGTCCCAGGAAACTTTTGTTTGGATGAGGTCTTTATGTTTCCCTTGACTCAGTTTTGTAAGTGCAGCAACTTCAATTTCGCGATTGTCAAAATACTTCGATGTAACGCCTTCATATCCTTCAATGAGATCTTTATACTTTTCGCCCGTCGAAACTGGAGTTGAAGTTCCTAAGTGAAATACAACTTCCACAATAGGAAGTTGCGGTTCAATTTTATCATTCGTTATTTACTTCGACGCACGATTCACAATACCGTCAAACTTTTCAAGACGCTTATCAATCTTCTTCGTTTTTAACTCACCAACAGCAAGCGACCCTAGATCCGCATAAAAAGATACATCGATATAATGAGGAGTCTCGATAGTGATAGACTTATTTCCGTAGTAATTGTTTTTTGCGAATTCGTCATTCATTGTTGCCATCAATTGTCGCTGTTCCTTATTGTCCGAAAAGTTCCTCAAGGGCAAAACCAATTCGTAGTAGCGATTCATGGTTTCGTATGGGCTGGCTTTTGGGGATCGAATTTTTAAGGCTTTTCTTCCTTCTTCAGCAGCACCGACGTATGCTTCGAACAAATCTGGGGCGATCGTAAATAAATTGTGGTGATTCGACACACTGTTCACAGTAAGAAGCTCAGACTTCATGTCGGTATTCACGTCATCTACTAGCTCAAGGAGTCGATCGCGTTGTGCTGCAAATTCTGCTTTAATAATCTGCAAGTAATCGGCATATCCGAAATGAAATTTATCGAAAGGTTTAAACGAATTTCCCTTCAACATTTTTCCCCAATCGGCACTTTTAGTAATCGGCGCTCCAGAAGTCAATGTAAAATGAACTCCCAAATCAAAAGTGCGATCTTTGGGAATAAAACTATGCAACCGTTTTAAGCGTTCGCGGAGAAGATCTTTGTCCTCCATATTCGTTAAAACTTGAGCTGAATCAAGGTTTCCGCGTGAAGCATGATAAAAAATTCTTTGATTGATGAAATCTATTGGTCCGAAATCATCTGCGTTAATGATTAATTTAAAGCTCATAGTGATTATCTCTTGGTTAGGGTGACAAGATAGTCGATTTGATGCATTAAACCAATACGCACAAAGTCCTTAAATTTTGCAACAAATACCTAGAAAATCAGTAATTACTATTGATTTAGAATGACTGTATTTCAACAAATTAAGAGCAGTCGTGTTTGTCCGTCATTTTCTATAGGAGCACGATGAATACAAGGAGGAACTTCACTTTGAGGATAGTCACAAGCCAACTTCCATAAATTGCCATTTCCGAGGTGGATAGATTTTGATCCTGATTTTTGCTGATAATGAAGGTCATAGAATTCGTCTTTTAAAAAGTCTTCAAATTCTTCAGCAGGACCATCAAATGTCTTTTTAAGTTCGGCGCGTATTTCTGGGATTCTTATTTTTTGTTCTGCCCGAGAATTGGGTAAAATAGCACTTGATGCCCCGTGATAAGTGCATAAAAAGGTAGATGAAGGTATTGGGGCACGGTCGACATGCCACGAATAGACATCAGTTGGAAAAAACGATGTGTCACGCTCGTAAAACTTGATCAGATTAAGTACAGGAGCAGCTCCAAGCGCTTTCAAGAGTTGTAAATCTTCGAAAAGAATCGCACGTGCAAGTTGACCTTGTTGACTGAGTTGAAGATCTCGAAGCTTGTCTGGATCGATTTCAACGATGTTTTCAGGTTGTTCCAACTTATTTACAATTTCCGAAAAGTCTCCAACTAGATTTCTTTTCCAACAAAAAGCGTTTGTCCTTCCTTTATATGGCGTCGAGATTAGTTCTTGGAAACTTTCGACCAATCGAACTTGATTTTCGTCAGAAGATACATCGATCATTTAAGTTGATTTGAGCTAAAAAACAGGGAAATCGGTTGCTATTGAAGCTAGTCATTCAACTTCAAAACCGCTAAAAAGGCTTCTTGTGGAATTTCAACTTTACCGACTTGGCGCATTCGTTTTTTACCCGCTTTCTGTTTTTCTAAAAGCTTACGTTTACGAGAGATGTCTCCACCATAACACTTGGCTGTTACGTCTTTACGCAATGCTTTGATTGTTTCTCTAGCGATAATTTTAGCTCCAATTGCAGCTTGAATCGGAATTTCGAATTGCTGACGTGGAATCAATTCTTTCAATTTCAAGCAAATCTTTTTTCCTAAATCATACGCATTGCTTCTGTGTACAAGTGCCGAAAGAGCATCTACTTGTTCGCCATTCAAAAGCAAGTCCATTTTAATCAAATCAGATTTCTTGTATCCAATTGGATGATAATCGAAGGAAGCATAACCTCTGGAAACAGATTTCAAGCGATCGTAAAAATCGAAGACAATCTCACCCATTGGCATTTCAAAGGATATTTCAACGCGGTCCTGAGTCAAATACACTTGATTTGTGAGCTCGCCTCGTTTTTCAATACATAAAGTCATAATTTGACCGACATATTCGGATTTTGTGATGACTTGCGCTTTGATATAAGGCTCTTCTATGAATTCCATTGCCGAAGGGTCTGGAAGTTCTGAAGGATTGTTGACAATAAGAGCAGCCTCAGGATTTTTCCTCATGTAGGCCTTGTAGGATACGTTAGGAACCGTCGTAATTACGACCATATTGAACTCTCGTTCAAGTCGCTCCTGAATAATTTCCATGTGCAGCATTCCTAGGAATCCACAACGGAAACCGAATCCAAGTGCTGCGGAAGATTCTGGCTCAAAAACCAACGAAGAATCGTTCAATTGGAGTTTTTCCATAGAGTAGCGTAACTCCTCATAATCTTCTGTGTCTACTGGATAGATTCCAGAGAATACCATTGGCTTTACGTCCTCAAATCCTTGAATAGCCGTTTTAACTGGATTCTCAAGTGTTGTGATAGTATCACCGACTTTAACCTCAGCTGCTTTTTTAATTCCAGAAATGATATACCCAACGTCGCCGGCTTTTACTTCCTTACGTGGACTTAAATCCATTTTAAGAATTCCGATTTCTTCGGCGTTGTAGCTTTTTCCAGTATTGAAAAACTTGATTTTATCACCTTTTCGGATAATTCCGTTTTTTACGCGGTAGTAAGCAATAATCCCACGGAACGGGTTGAATACAGAATCAAAAATCATTGCTTCCAAAGGTGCGTTTTCATCACCTTTCGGCGCTGGAACACGATTGATGATAGCATCCATGATTTTATCAACGCCCAAACCTGTTTTTCCAGAGGCTGGAATTACGTCATCAGGACTGCAACCAATTAACTCAACGATTTGATCGGTTACTTCCTCTGGCATCGCACCAGGCAAGTCCATTTTGTTCAATATCGGAATGATCTCAAGATCGTGTTCTAAAGCTAAATATAAGTTTGAAATGGTTTGCGCCTCAATTCCTTGAGCAGCATCAACAATCAAAAGTGCCCCCTCACAAGCTGCAATTGATCTTGAAACTTCGTAGGAGAAGTCAACGTGTCCAGGAGTGTCAATTAAATTCAAAACATAGTCCTCGCCTTCATGATTGTAATTCATTTGAATGGCGTGACTTTTTATGGTAATTCCTCGCTCGCGCTCAAGATCCATATCGTCGAGTGCTTGTGCTTGCATTTCACGATCGGAAATCGTTCCAGTAGTCTGCAATAAACGATCTGCCAAAGTACTTTTACCGTGGTCGATGTGCGCAATGATGCAAAAATTTCGAATGTTCTTCATATATAAGACTGTACCTGCTTTGGGAGTAGGCAAAAGTAGTGCAAAATAATGATATCTCTATGTGGAGGTTATATAAAACATGAAAGGGAAAGACTGGCGTCCTTCCCTTTCAATACCTAAACTACTACTACTTATGAAAACTAACTTCTACTTAGTTGATTTAATCTATTCAAATTGTGTGCCAATTATTTCGATGTCATCAACTGTATCGTTTTGCTTGTCAACAAAGATAGGGTGAATTATTGTGCGTGCATTGATTTTAACTTATTTTGACACTTGGAGATAAAAGACTTCGGAGTGAACTGATTTAAAACATGAAAGGGAAAGACTGGCGTCCTTCCCTTTCAATACCTAAACTACTACTACTTATGAAAACTAACTTCTACTTAGTTGATTTAATCAGTTCAAATTGTATGCCAACTTTTTTCTGATTGTGTCAACTGTATCGTTGTTATTAGAACGGTACTAATTGCATAAAATTACACCTGGGTGCTTTTTTTAACATATTTTCTCAATTGATAATCAAATAGATAGCATGGAATTGTTCGGTAAGGCCTCACTTAATATATTGAGAACCAATAAGATTGACTCACGAATCCTTTTATTATGTGTGCATATTAAAAAATGAGAAATTGTCAAAATATTTATGTTGCCATTCTTAGAGTTTAGTTTCACAATAGATTTTTTTTAATTCGAAATTGGCGTTCATCTTTTCATTTTGACAAAAAAAAACGCCAGAGTGACATGCACCCTGACGTTTTGCGTCTAAAAATTGTTCTTCTAAGGCGTATAATTATCGGCTTCTGTCCATCGGTTTGTTATTGCAGTAATAAGTGTAGATACAGAATTATCGAAATCGGACGCGCTGGTTAAGTTGGTATAACCCGCAATTTCGCCTTCAGCTCCGGTCACATAAGGCGCGATTAAATCATGATAATAATTAAATGTTGCCGATAAATTTGCTACATCGTAAGAGGAGTAGATGAATGCATCGATGTATTGATCGCACTGTGCCTTGTAAACGGGATCATCGTATATGTATTCTATCATCGGCCAAGCAACGTCCCCTTGTGGGCCTGTTGGTGTGGAAGCCAGTGATGAAAAGTCAAATTCTAATGGTCCGGATGGACCACCTGATGTGGCAAAGGCTTCGTTATTATCCCATGGAATCCAGACAAATTTTCCAGAGTTTGGATTGTTGTAGAGGTAGTAATTATGAGACATTCTTCCGTAAGTATCCCAGTTTTGCAAGGTTGTGTTGGCAGCGAGATATTTTAAGTACAGGTCCATATCTATTTTTTGCTCAAGATTTGAACGCCATTGAGCTGGGTCAGAAATTCTTGTATCAGAAATAATTGCTTCGATAAACTCCTTTATGTCAGAATAGCCGTAATTAGTTCCTGCTTTAAGGGGTGTGAACGTTTCGCTCAATGCAGTAGGATCGTTGAGATACGCTCCATCTGAGTCTGGTTTGTAACAATTTCCTGTCGAATTGCCAAAGGTGCGATTCAGCATTGGACTGTCAAAAACAACCTCGATCATGGTGTAAAGTCCGAAGTAAATTGGACCATCTCCATAGTCAACAAAAATGCGATAAAATGCAGTTCTAGGAGCAGGAACTCCAAAGTCACGAAAGACGTCTGCGGCTACCTTTTCGTGTAAATAGGAATTGTCCTTAAAATTGCTTGAAAGAGACAACTGCTTGAAACCGTAGAATGTTTGCCCATTGATATTTGGATTTTCATTCTCAAAATGATTCATTTCGATACGCAAAGGCAATTTGCCATTCCCGTTTGTATAGGCATTCATAAGACTGGAATTTCCCTTATAGCGTAATCCTACATCATACCATTGCTTTCCGTTATAATACATTTGAGCAGGAATATACATGGGCGTTTCATCACTAAAAGTCGTGCCTCCTGGACCTCCGCCACCTGGGCCACCACCACCTGGACCTCCGCCAGTAGAACCACCATAAATGGATTCAATATTTTCTTGCATCGCTGCCCAGTAATCTGGTTCGATTACAAAATCCAAACGCTGTACTTCGTCTTGTTTAAAAACGACATCGTAGTTCGGAGTTGCGCTATAGCCATGTGTCGATTCTGTCCAATCTTCCAAGCCGTTGCCACCTTTGATAATATCTTCTTTCTTGCATGAGATCACCACTGTTACCAGCGTGATCATCGAAATGATTCCAAATAATTTCATAGTACTAGTTTTAAAGGTCAAATTTTAAGTTTACACCAGCGATGAAGTAATTGCGCGATGTGTTGTAATTGAGTGGGAAGGAGCCCAATTCTCTCTCGTAACGGTAGAAACCACCCAGAGAAATCTTCTTATTGAAATTGTATTCTGTTCCAATAGTGAATCTAAGTTTTTCAAACCCACTAACGCGCTCAGATTCTGTGATGGTTGCAATATAGTTGATGTTGTTTGTCGTTTGTGCGAAGAACCCTTCCACGGCGAAGTATGGATCCAGTTTCCATTTGCGAATATTGTATTCCGCTTTGAATTTCAATCGGTATTTGTTGACAACATCGTCATCTACGACATCGCCGAGCGCACTTTGGTTTTGATAACGGAAGCGATACGAAAACTTAAAGCGATCCAATTTATGCTTATAATTCAGGTCGGCAAAAAACCGACCTTCGTTCAAATAACCTGATTTTCGGTTGTTTCGAATAAATCGATAACCAGCATCAACGCGAATACCTTTGTAGAATTCGTACCCCAACTCAACTTCTGTAAAGAAATTATTAATGGATGTTGAATTGTCGTTAAATCGAAATTCTTGGGTGAGACCAGCTGTTAACTTATCTTCTAGGAATGATTTTTTTAGTTGAACTCCAGTCCATAACTCGAAATCGCTAACTACTGTTGAGTCTTGTGCATGAACTTGCTGAATTCCCATAAGAATGAGAAAAATGGAGAGATAATTTCTGAATTTTATCATAGATTTCTGTTAAGGTTAATTTCGTTCGGTAAAGGTTAAGTTGCTCTTTAAACTGAAAACTTGCGGTGGCGTGTGCTTTTTTTTGAAAAAAACATTTTAAGCTTAAAAGTGATCGTTAAAATTCTCTCAGGACGCTAAAACGGAGATGATATTGCACATTTCAAAGAACAATTGCTTTGAGAAAGACTAATTTTGTTCAATGGACTTCCCGATTCGCAAGATTATTCATATTGACATGGATGCCTTTTATGCTTCTGTCGAGCAAATGGACAATCCAGAGCTCATTGGAAAACCAATTGCGGTTGGTGGAAGCAAAGATCGAGGTGTGGTGGCTGCGGCTAGTTATGAAGCACGGAAATTTGGAGTTCGATCTGCGATGTCTTCTCGAATGGCAGCATTGAAGTGTCCAGATTTGATTTTTGTGGCACCGCGTTTCGAACGGTATAAAGAAATTTCGACACAAATTCGTGAGATTTTTCAACGGTATACAGACCTCGTAGAACCCCTTTCATTGGACGAGGCTTTTTTAGATGTCACACAAAACAAGTTGGGACATCCTTCTGCGACTTTGCTCGCTTCGGAAATCCGTTATCGCATAAAGGAAGAGGTGGGGCTGAATGCCTCGGCGGGAATTTCAATCAACAAGTTTGTCGCGAAAATAGCCTCGGATATTAATAAGCCGAACGGGCAGAAAACGATTCCACCTGAGGAAGTGATTCCGTTTTTAGAGCAGCTTCCCATCCGAAAATTTTTTGGAGTTGGGAAAGTGACCGCGGAAAAGATGAAACTGCATGGAATTCAGTATGGAATGGAATTAAAGCGGTTCTCAGAAGCTTATTTGACTGAGCATTTTGGGAAGTCCGGAACGCATTTTTACAATATTGTACGTGGAATTCAACACAGTGAAGTCCGACCAGACCGCGTTCGAAAATCAATAGCTGCGGAACGAACTTTTGAAAAAGACATTTCTCAGGAGCAGTATATGTTGGAGTATTTGCATAAAATTGCGGATGCCTTGGACAAAAGGATGCAGAAAGCCGATGTTTCAGGTAAAACAATCACTTTAAAAATCAAATACAGCGATTTCACGATCCAAACTCGGAGTAAAACCATCGAATATTACGTTCAAAAGAAATCCGACTTTTTTCCAGTTGTTAAGGAATTGCTGCGACAAGATTCGGTGAATGATTCTGTTCGCTTGCTGGGAATTTCCATTTCTAAATTGGATGCTGAAACCAAGTCGGATCAGTTGGATGTGCAGTTAGAAATGGAGTTTTAAACAATTCCCATCTTCTTCAATAAGAAAGATGCATTCATGTTCTGACAAATTCCATTTTTGAAACGGTAGTCGAAATAGAGTTCATCATTCACAATTTCTGCGTCGAAATAATGATTCTCAATGGAGTCGTATTTTTCTGAAAGTGTGCAGAGACTTAAGTCATGTGTAGCGATTAATCCAGTCGATTGGGAATTAACAAGGCGCTCTACGAATTTCTTTGAGCCCTCCGCTTTGTCGACGCTATTGGTTCCCTTTAAAATTTCATCCAGGATGATAAAATAGGTTTCCGTTTGAATGCGCTCCACAATAAATTTGAGTCGTTTCAATTCTGAGAAGAAATACGATTCATCATTCACGAGCGAATCACTAGTTCGCATGCTGGAGATCAATTTTACTGGACGGTATTCGAATGAAGTTGCACAAACTGGTAGCCCGCAATTCGCCATCACAATGTTCATCGCGACGGTTCGTAGAAATGTACTTTTACCAGCCATATTCGCGCCAGTGATAATGAAAAAATCCTGCTGATCGAGAGAAATGGAATTCGTGACCATTTTTTTATGATTCAACAAAGGATGGCCAATGTTCTCCGCTTTGAACTGTAGTTTTGGACTTTCGGTAATGGCAGGGTACACGTAGTTTTGATGATTGAAACTGTAATTTGCCATAGAATTGATGGCATCGAACTGAGCGATAGTCTCAAACCAATGTGTGAGTTCTCCGTCAAAAGCATCCATCCAATTCTCAATTCGATACGCGAATCGGAGATCCCAAAGAAGGAGCCCATTGCCTATAAAACCAAAAATCATATTGTTTCGATTACCGAGCGAGTCAATAAAGGAAGAGAGCGTCGCTAAACGTTCCGAGGCGGGAATATTGTTTGTTTCAATTTTCGACTTCCATTTTTGGAGTTGCTCACTATCAAATTCACTCGATTCGATTCGTTTCAAGAGTAAAGCATATTGTTGAAGAAGGTCATCGATCTTACTCGTTACATTGTACATTTCGGTAATCTTTTTCAGAAACCTTGAAGTCAAGCCTAATCCAAGCGCAAACCATCCAGCGATGAAGTAGCCGTTTAGAAAGCCGAGAAAGTAAGCGGCGAGTAAAATCGCCGAAACCACACTAAACGGAATGGTGATCCATGAGAATACTTTCGGAACGAATCTTTGGTGATTTTTTATCCAATTCGTGATCGATTCAGTAGAGATTTCGGATTTTATTAATGCAGCTATTGCGGTGTACTCTTGCCGCCACTCTGGCATTTCAGCAAGTGTTTGAATCGCTTTTTGCCTTGCTTTGACGTTGTCAATTGTATTACTGTTTAAAATGGAAGCCAGTTCTTTTTCACCATTCTTTAAACCTGTTCGGTTGAGTTTTTGAAACAATGATCCCTCACCAAACAAGTCGATGTCTTGATTGTAGTCATGCGTTTCATAGATGTAAGCGTCACCGGTTTGTTCTGGGAGAGAAATCCCATCCATGTAGTTAATCTCAAGCGTATTGATTCGAAGCAATTCCTTTTTAAAATCGAGTTTTCGTTTCGTGTCTGCGTAACGATTGATGAGCCAAAGGAAAAGCGCAATTCCTACAGCGAGTGAGGCACCAATCATTGAGAAGTTGCCAAAAAATAAATAGACAGAAAATGTAGTGCCAAGAAAAACCGCCAAACGAATCGTGGAAATTGTCCGCATCGTTAATTTAAGTGCTGAGATTTCCTTGTTGAGTTTTTCTACTTGTTGTGTGTAAAAAGTGCGGGCTTCCATGGTTTTGTCTTGTGAATCAAAAGTAATGAAGAAATCAGCCAATACAATCAAAATCCGAACGGATAATTACTCTTTTCCTGCCTCACCTTCGACTTTTGAAAAAGTAGTTAAAATCTTTTTGCCGTGTGAATACAGACAATCTAAATTCCAATTATCTTTCCTAATTCTAAATGGATACTTATGTGGAAAACTGCGCTATTTCTCATTTTTACGTTGATTGCTGTTCCAACGCTAACGTTGCTTTATGATGAACCCTTCAACGAAAACCAGTGGGCTACCATGCAAACACTACTTTGGGTTTATGGTGTTACAGCATTTCTTTGCTTCCTGTTAAGCACAATAACAGACAATTATAGTCAGGTCGATAAGCTTTGGAGTGTCATTCCAGTGCCCTATGTTTGGATTGTTGCGCATCAGTCGGACTACGAGCCAAGAATTGTTTTGATGGCGACTTTAGTAACGATTTGGGCGGCAAGGTTGACGTACAATTTTGGGCGTCGTGGTGGCTATTCCTGGAGGTTTTGGGTAGGAGAAGAGGATTATCGGTGGTCGATTCTCCGCGCGAAACCGGGTTTTGAACAGAAATGGAAATGGGTTTTGTTCAACTTATTTTTCATCTCAGCGTATCAAATGGGACTGATTTTGCTATTTACTTTGCCTGCATTAAAGGCAATGCAAAGTCCAGAACCTTTGGGGATTTTCGATTACATACTTGCCGTGATTATTGTATTACTTGTCATAATGGAATTTGTTGCAGATCAGCAGCAATACAATTTCCAACAGGAAAAACACAGAAGACTTAAAAACGGTGAGGATTTGGGAGATTATTACAAAGTCGGCTTTACCCACACGGGACTTTGGGGTTATATGCGACACCCAAATTATGCCGCCGAACAATCGATTTGGATTGCGTTTTACTTTTTCTCTGTTGTGGCAACAGGTCATTGGGTCAACTGGTCGATTGCAGGTTGTCTACTCTTGGTGCTCTTATTCATTGGAAGTTCGGATTTTTCAGAAGCGATTTCGAAAGAAAAGTATCCTGAATATGAACGTTACATGAAAAATGTAGGACGATTTATTCCGTTCAAAGGGAAATACAAAAGGTCTTAAATAAAAAAAGCGGCCAACTGTATCCCTAAGTTGACCGCTTGCCTGCGCGCAAAGTAATAACTACATCACTGAGAAGGAACTCTCTACTTCGCATTGCGCAGTTTTCGGTTGTCCATGATTACAACCTTTTAACCACTCAAAAATACATACGACCTAGATTCGAATTTGGATTTCAGAAAGTGAAGTTTTTATGATTTTTTTCAAACTCGAATAATTTGAGGTACAAGAGAGGACATCTAGACTTTAAACGCCACCGTAAACGTACATTTGATCCATTGTTGGAGTAGGGCTACCACCTTCTTTTTCAAGGGTGATTGCAAATGCTTGTACGTTTGCATTTTTAACGGAAATCGTTTTGGAATAAGCGCTTTCTTTCTCAAGAACCCCTAAATCTAAAGGAACACCGTCGGCGATTGCCCACAATTGAAATTGCTTTCCTGATACTGGTTCAGGCAATCCATTAGAAGCCAGGATGACATTCCCCGTATTTTGATCAAAATACGCCGTAGCGCTTGCTCCTGGTTCAACTCCCGTTGCTTGAAGAAGTAGTTTTTGCGTATTCGGTGCATTGATAAAAGCCTCGCGCTCTTGCATAGCATACAAATCCGATTGCATAGCGAGCAATTTATCCTCAAGAGTTTCCTGATTCTTATCTGCCTTTTCTTCCAATGCTGTCAAATCTTGCTCCAATCCATTGGCTTTCGTTGCTGAATTAAGGTAGAGAAGTGAAAGGCCAATAATCACAAGTACAGATGCAGCTGCAGACCATTTGTAGATTCCTGAAATCGGTATGATTTTAGTTTCAGGCATTTCTTCAACTTCTTTTTCTTGTGAAGGTATGGCTACAGAAATTTTTGGTTCTGCAGATTCTTGTTCTAACTCACGGATTTTCGCAAGAATGCTATTTTTTAAACTTTCAGGAGGAGTTACGGCTACAGACGTGGCGTAATCTTCCATAGCTTGTTCGGCCTGTTGAAGCTCTGCTTTAATCTCCGGATAAATCGAAGATAGGCACTGAACCTCACGGCGTTCCTGATCGGAAACGGATCCCAGCACGTAACTGTCTGAGTTACTGTTACTGAACCACCATTTCCTGCTGCCATTTGTGCAAATACGTTTGCATTTGGAGATTCATTGTAAGGTGTTCCGTTTGGCGTTGTTGTTGGATCTGCGGCATCGTGCGCATGAATGTTATATGTTTGCCCAGATACTGTATTGTTTACCGTTACGGAAATCATTGATTGAGTTGACGAAACTTCATCTACTGTAATAGAAGCTGAGAGGTCATCACTGTGCATTCCAGAATATGCGGCACTTGGAACAACTTGTCCGTTGTTAAACTCATAGTTATACGTTGCTGTTTGCATCGCTGGTGTTGGTGTTGGCGTTGGTTCCTCCTCCTCTTTCTTACATGAACTCATTACGATTCCTAAAGAAAGGATAGCGAGTGGAAGTAATAATCTTGATCTTTTCATCTTTTTGTGTTTTTGAATTTGGAATATCTACGCCCTCACTTGAGATTTGGATTTCGAAATGATGAAAAAAATGAAAAAACAACACAAGACCTTATAAATCACCGCTATAAAAACAAAAAAAAAGCTACCCGAATCGAGTAGCCTTTCACAAAATATAAGTTTTTTACAATCCCAACAACACTTCAACTGGATCTTTCGAGCCAAAAATCATGCGTTCAGGATTTTCCAACATTTCTTTTACTTTAACCAAGAAGCTCACGGATTCTTTTCCGTCGATGATTCTGTGGTCATACGATAGTGCAACGTACATAATAGGACGAATCTCTACCTTTCCGTTAATTGCAACTGGTCGTTCCACAATGTTATGCATCCCCAAAATTGCGGATTGTGGAGGATTGATAATTGGTGTAGACAACATCGACCCGAAAACACCACCATTCGTAATGGTAAATGTTCCGCCGGTCATTTCGTCTGGAGTAATTTTCCCGTCTCTTGCTTTAATCGCCAATCGTTTAATTTCACGCTCGATTTCAGCGAGTGACATTTGCTCTGCGTTGCGAACTATCGGAACCATCAATCCTTTTGGTGAGGAAACAGCAATTCCAATATCTGCGTAATCGTGGAAAATCATTTCTTGACCATCGATTTGTGCATTCACGGCAGGATATAAATTCAATGCTTCTGTCACTGCTTTTGTAAAAAAGGACATGAATCCAAGGTTGATTTCATGATGCTCGGCGAATGCTTGCTTGTACTTGCTGCGAAGATCCATGATAGGTTTCATGTCTACTTCATTAAACGTCGTTAACATCGCCGTCTCATTCTTCACAGAAACGAGTCGTTCAGCAATTTTACGTCGAAGCATTTTCATCTTCTCACGTTTTTGCTCACGTGTTCCACCCCAACCAGCAGCAGCATCCGTTGCAAAGCCACCGGCCATTGCGGAAACGACATCTTGTTTCGTAATGCGTCCATCTTTTCCAGTCCCATTCACTTGGTTGGAATTGATGCCATTTTCATTCATGATCTTTGAAGCGGCAGGTGAAGGCGTACCAGAAGCATACGTTTTCTTTTCGTTTACTGGATCAGGGCTCACCGATTTTGATTCTTTCTTAGGTTCTTCTTTCTTAGGAGCAGGAGCTTTTTCCGCTTCTTCAGTTTCTGAGGATCCAGACGATTCAAAGCCTTCTGGTTTTTCAGCCGAAGTATCAATCAAACAAACGACAGAGCCTACTGCTACCGTATCACCATCTTCTGCTTTGAGTGTAATTATTCCACTTTCTTCTGCTGGAAGTTCAAGGGTAGCTTTGTCTGAGTCTACTTCTGCAATTGCTTGATCTTTCTCAACATAGTCACCGTCAGATACGAGCCATTGTGCGATTTCCACTTCGGAAATAGATTCTCCTGGACTCGGTACTTTCATTTCTAATACTGACATACTTTCTTAATTATGAGTTGTGTACGAAATAATGAATTGTTGTTTTACAATTTCTCTATTCAATATTCTTTTATACTCTGTTTCTTCTTTTTAACTGCAATTCGTTACGCTTTCACCTTGGTTTTTCCAAATTCGAAAAGCGCGTTGAATAATTTCTCTAGTCTTCTCTTGTGAAGATCTTGTGACCCTTCAGCCGCTGCCGCTGTTGCCTCACGGTATACACCATGTAGATTCAAATCTCTTAGAGCCATAGCCATATATCTCCATGCTCCCATGTTTTCTGGCTCTTCTTGCGCCCAAACGATAGAATCAACATTTTTATATTTATCCAAAATGGCATCAATTTGCGGTCTTGGAAGTGGGTATAATTGTTCCACACGTACAAACGCCATATTTTCAATTCCCATATCCATCGCTTTTTCAGTCGCTTCGTAGTAGAATTTACCTGAACAAAATACCACTGTATCGATGTTTTCAACTTTAGCATTGGTATCGTCAAGAACTTCTTGGAAACCACCTTTTGCCATATTATCTAATGATGATACCGCTCTTGGGTGACGTAACAATAACTTAGGTGAGAAAACAACCAATGGTTTTCTAAACTCACGCTTCATTTGTCGACGCAATAAATGGAAGTGATTCGCAGGTGTCGACGTGTTACAAACTTGAATATTTGTATCAGCACATTGTTGAAGGAAGCGCTCCATACGTCCGCTGGAATGTTCCGCGCCTTGACCTTCATATCCATGTGGCAACAACATCACCAAACCGCTTTGTGTGGCCCATTTATCTTCGCCAGCAGTAATAAACTGGTCGACGATAATCTGAGCACCGTTGTAGAAGTCACCGAATTGAGCTTCCCAAATAGTCAATCCATTTGGACAGGCAATTGAGTAACCGTATTCGTATCCCAAAACGGCATATTCGGATAAAAGTGAATTGTATATTTCAAAAGAAGCTTGATTGTCACCGAGCATGTTCAAGGTGATAATTTCTTCCTCTTTAACTTCCGTTTTTACGACAGCGTGACGATGAGAGAAAGTTCCGCGCTCTACATCCTGTCCAGTCATACGAACAGGGTGACCTTCGACTAGAAGTGTTGCATACGCTAGCATTTCTGCTGATCCCCAATCCAATCGATCTTCTTGAATTGCTGCCAATCGATCTTTAAATATTTTGGAGATTTTTCGGAAGTATTTTTTCCCTTCAGGAAGCGTCGCCAATTTCTCTCCCAATTCTAGAAGTTTCTTTTTGTCAACGCCTGTATCTGGAGATTTTAAAAAGTCTTTTTCATTTCCGTGTTTGAATCCTTTCCATTCATCACTCAAGAAATCATAGACCAAAGCTTTCTCTGACTTGCGAGACTCTTCGTATTCTTTCTCTAAAAACTCATTGTAATCATCCGTCATTTTCTTCGCCTCTTCCTTGGACATAATTCCCTCCGATTTTAATTGCTCGAAGTAAATATCTCTTGGATTTGGGTGCTTCGCAATGATGTTGTACAAGTGCGGTTGCGTAAACTTTGGTTCGTCTCCCTCATTGTGACCGTATTTTCGATAACCGAGAAGGTCAATAAAAATATCACTTTTGAAGTGCTGGCGGTATTCCATCGCAATTTCCATTACTTGAACCACGGCTTCTATATCATCCGCATTAACGTGGAAAACAGGACACAAGGTCGTTTTCGCGACATCGGTACAGTATGTCGAAGATCGTCCGTCAATATAATTGGTCGTAAATCCAACTTGGTTGTTAGTTACAATATGAATCGTCCCACCTGTTTTGTAGGCATCCAATTGCGCCATCTGAATCGTTTCATACACAATTCCTTGCGCGGAAATTGCGGCATCTCCATGAATAAGTACTGGACAGATTTTGGATTCGTCCTTATTTAGACGGTGATCTGTTTTTGCTCTTGCAATTCCGCCAACAACAGGATTCACCGCTTCAAGATGTGAAGGGTTTGGTGAAAGAGTCAGCGTAATATCTTTTCCATTTTCAGCTTTTACTGTTGAGGTAAAGCCCTGGTGGTATTTCACATCTCCATCGAATCGAAAATCTTGTTCGAACTCTTTTCCTTCGAACTCAGAGAAAATATCGCGAGGACGTTTATCGAAAATATTCGTCAATGTATTCAAACGACCACGGTGCGCCATTCCGACTACAAATTGCTCAACGCCCTTATCCGATCCTTTTTGAACCAATGCATCTAAAGCTGGTACCAAAACTTCCAATCCTTCAATGGAGAAACGTTTTTGTCCAACGAACTTTTTCCCTAGAAAAGATTCGAATCCAGCCGTGATTGCAAGTTTGCGATAAATTTCTTTTTTCGTTTCGTTGTCGTATTTCGGACGGTTTTTCAACTCAATCGCATTTTTGACCCATTTCAATTGCTCTGGCTCACGAATGTACATGTATTCGATTCCGATTGATTGGCAGTACGTCTCTTGCAGGTGAGAGATGATCTCTTTCAGCGTTACTGGACCCAAGCCAATTTCCTCACCAGCCTGAAACACAGTTTGAAGATCGGACTCTTCCAATCCAAAATTTTCAATATCCAAAGTTGGAGCGTATTTACGACGTTCTCGAACTGGATTTGTTTTGGTGAAAAGATGCCCTCTTGATCGGTAACCGTTGATGAGGTTGATGACCTTAAATTCTTTTTGAAAGTTTTCAGGAACGGCTCCTCCTTCTTCATAGTTGGTTTTCGCAAAATCGAAACCTTCAAAGAATTTTTGCCACCCAATATCAACACTTTCAGGGTCTTGCAGGTATATTTTGTACAAATGGTCAATTGCATTTACATCTGCATTTCCCACGTATGATACTTTATCCATTTTTTTGTGCAAAGTTGGAAGAGTAAAGTTAGCTAAAGTCTAGCAATTAACGAGGTGAAACGATTCGAGATTTATACAGAATGTTTAAAATCGCTTGTTACTGAGGTGACAGGGCAATCGAAATCACTAAAGGATTGACCTTAAGTATACTTTTTGAGCTTCCCTTGTAATGATGAGTTGGGACGTTTTCAGGAGGAAATTTGGACCCGTGGTATTTGATAAAAATTGGCTTTGAGGGATATCGATCTGATAGAGCAGTTGCAGTGTTTGACGCTCGCCTTTCTGGAGAACTACACTCAACATTTCTGAAATAATTTCTGTGAGATCTTCGTAAGAGAATGGTGTGTTTCTTAGAACGGGATGAAATTCACTGCCACTGATTTCAAAATCCTTCAAGATTTGTTGTTGTGTTTTTAGAACAAAATCAGTGTTTTTAAAATGATCTAAAACATCCGTGCGCGATAGTTGATAGTTGGAATCCACATGACAAGGTACGATAATCTATCTAAAATGCACACGACCGGAAATTTTAATGATATCCACCTCCTGAATAACTCATGACTTCTCCCTTTCCAAAACTATAACTGAATCCTAAAGTGATAAAGCGTCCTCTGAAGGATGAATTGTAGAGGTAAAAATCGTCTTGGTCAACAATAGTCTCACGGATACGCGAGGCGAAAACATCACGAACGCTCAAATTTATTACCGCGCGATCTTTGAGTATTTTTTTACGCAACCCAGCATCTAAATAAGCAAACCCAGATACATTTCCTTGAACTGTTTTGATTTTAGATTGGTAATTTGGACTGACTTCGAAGTCGATGGAATACGGTAATTTGAATTTGAAAGAGAAATCAGTAGACCACTGGTTTCCGAAGAAATCAAAAACGCGAGATTCAAAAACACCTTTTCGGACGAAATAACCGTAATTGAAATCTCCCATAATGGTGAGCCATTTCGTAGGTGTATATTTTCCGTTGATTTCCAGTCCCGTTTTTTGATTGGTTCCAACATTATTTTTCGTCATGTAATTCACATTGTCAACAAAGAAGGAGACATTTTCTACTACATCTGTCGTATATAAGTGGTACAAACTGGCATTTATCGAGAATTTCTTGAAATACATGATCCCGGTTAATTCGTAAGAATCGGCAAATTCTGGAAGCAAATTCGGGTTTCCTGTTCGAATTACATAATTGTTAGAAATGTTGAAAAAAGGGTTTAAATCCCAAAGTCGCGGACGGAAAATGCGTCGGGAATACCCTGCTTGAACTTGGTATTTTTTCGAAATCTTGTAAGATGAATGAAAAGTTGGAAAAAAGTTGGTGAAATTGCGTTGATTCGTTTCGTTGGTAGTTTCAAGGGTTGTTCTCAAGTCGGTGTTCTCGACACGCATTCCCAATTTAAAACCCCATTTATTCTGCTCATAAGAACCTGTAGCATACGTTCCTAGCACTTTCTGATTGTAAAGAAAATTGTTACTAAAATTCGGATTCACCACCCATTCCCCCATCGATTCGTCTGAAACGCTGTAATTATTACCTACATCATTCAAGTCGTACATCGCACCCATTTCGAGTCCAATTGTTTCGGTGATTGGGTTGGTATAATCAAGTTTGAAGGTGTAATTATTTTCGAAAAAGCTGGTTGCAGTGCGTTGATTTGCGCCAGAGCCAATATCATATCTATCTGTAAACTCAGAACGTTGATCTTTCCCGAAGAATCGTCCGAGACTACTGAACTGAATGCTGTGGTCTTTGTTGTTTTTGAATTCTTTTTTGTAATTCAGATCAAATTGATATTTCGGGTTTTCCGCTGTGGTGACTTCAGTGCGCGTGTAATCGGTAGTCAATATTCCCGTGCTATCGTAAATTTTAAAATTGGTTTCCGAAGGTTGGGATTCGATTTCGTAAGCGAAATTCCCAGAAAGGGTCAGTGTATTGTATTTGTTGATATAATAATCAGCACCCAATGTAATGTTGTAGAATTGCTCGTTCCGGTAATTGATTCCACTACTTAAAATTTTAGACTCATTGAGTAGATTTCTGTTTTCACTCTCATTGTAGCGAGGCAAGGAGCGGTATCCACCTCCGAATTGCTTAAAGAAATTGAATTTTTGGGTGCGGTAGTTCACCGTTCCACCTAGGCTGTGATTGTGTGGAATACCAGTATTCAGGGAAATGGAGCCATTCAAGCCTTTTTTGTTGTCTTTTTTAAGAATGATGTTTAGGATTCCCGAAGTTCCTCCAGCTTCATATTTTGCGGATGGATTGGTAATTACTTCGATGCTTTCTATCATATCAGCGGTTAAAGAACCCAACGCTTTACTTGGATCGTCGGACATGACAGAAGGTTTCCCATCGATGAGGATTTGAACCCCAGAATTCCCTCTAAGCGTTAGATTTCCTTCAATGTCGACATTCACCGAAGGAACATTATTCAGCACTTCGAGTGCCCCTTGTCCCGCACTACTAATATCTTTCCCAACATGAAAAATCCGTTTGTCCAACTTGAATTCCATGGAAGAGCGTTCTGCGGTTACCTGAACTTGCTCTAATTCTTGCGATTCGATGCGAAGACCAATGATTCCTAGATCGGCAACCCCGTTTTTCACGCTCCAATCTAGAATGGTATCGTTCAAAAAGCCGATAAATCGAATTTGAATCCAAATGTTGCTAGAGTCGCTTCTTATTTCAAACAAGCCCGCATCATTTGTCGTTACGCCGCTAAGAATTTTTTCTGTAGCAGTAGAACGCACAACAACCGAAGCAAATGGAATTGGTTTTTCAGTTCGTACATCAATAATTTTGCCTTTAAATGTGACGGGTTCCTGACCAAAAACAGCGAAAGAACCAATACATAAGAGAGAAATGAATAAAAGGAGAAATCTAACCATGGTGCAAATTTCGGGAATATTTTTGGTTTTCGAAATTCGATGAAGGGAATTAAAAGGCTGGCGTTGTTAAAATTTGTAATTGAATTTATTCAAGGAGTGGTTGTAATCGGTTTCATGCAGAAAAGATAAGCGAAAAAATAGAAGGTCACCCAACAAAAGTATGCAATGTATATCTGGTTGATTCTACCTATACATTGATGTATTTATTCAATTTCTATTAGTTTTAATTCTAAAATCATTTTGGATGAAGCGTTTTGGTCTGGTTCTCTCATTACTCGTTGTGATCGGTTGCAAGGAAAATTCAGTTTCTACTTCCAGTCGAAGTACCTCCGTGGAGGTTCGTTCTCCATTGAAGGTTGTTCAACAAGAATTTCAGAAAATTCTTGATTCTGCAGATGTTCTTGGCTCCATTGTTGTCTATGATTTAAAAGAGGATACCTATTATTCAAATGACTTTGAGTGGGCTAAGGTGGGTAGATTACCTGCTTCAACTTTTAAGATACCGAATTCGATTATTGCCCTTGAAACGGGTGTTGTTGAAGATGACAGTACGCTCTTTGAATGGGATGGAAATCCTCGAAGATTGGCTGTTTGGGAGCAAGATTTAATCTTTGAAGAAGCATTTCATAAATCCTGCGTGCCTTGCTATCAAGAGATCGCACGTGCAATCGGCGTTCAACGAATGCAACAACACGTCAATAAATTCAACTACGGGAAAATGGTGGTGAATGACACTACGATCGATGATTTCTGGTTGATTGGCGCTTCCGAAATTTCACAGATGCAGCAAATCGAATTTTTGAAACGATTCTACACATCAGAATTACCCATTTCGAAAAGAACACATGACATCATGTACGATTTAATGGAGATTGAGGCGAAGACTGCGTATCGAATGAGCGGTAAAACTGGTTGGGCAATCCGAGACGGTCAAAACAATGGTTGGTTTGTCGGGTACCTTGAAAAGGAGAACAATACGTACTTTTTCGCTGTGAATATTGATCCAAAAGAGTCTTTCAATATGGATTTATTTGCAGTAATTCGAAAAGACCTTGCTGCGAAGGCGTTTAGGCAAATGAGAATTATTGATTAACGCACTTCTCCTCCCGCGGCAAAATCCTTTTCAGGAGACACGAAACTTAAATTTCCAGCGACATCTTCTGCCATTAAAATCATTCCTTGCGACTCCACGCCACGAATTTTCCTTGGAGCTAAATTCATCAAAACAGTAACGGTTTTTCCAACAACTTCCTCAGGCGAATAATGTTTTGCTATACCCGAAACGATAGTTCTTTTGTCGATTCCTGTATCTACGAGAAGCTTCAGTAATTTATCGGCCTTAGCCACTTTTTCAGCTTCCAGAATAGTCCCCAAACGAATGTCCATTTTTGAAAAATCTTCGAAGCTTGTTTCTTCTTTTTGAGGTGCAAAACTAGTTTCTTTCAACATGAGTGCTTCTTTGGCTGCGTTTAACTTATCGACTTCCTTTTGAACGGTTTCGTCTTCAATTTTTTGGAACAAAATCGAAGGTTTTTCGGTTTGATGTCCTTCCGGAAGTAAATTTGATTTTCCTGCAGCCTCCCAATTGTTGTCTTCAAAATTCAGGAATTTACCTAGTTTGACAGCTGTTGCAGGTATGAATGGTTGTAAAACAATGCTCAAGTTTGCTGTAATTTGAAGCGCAATATTCATAATCGTTGCAACACGCTCTGTATTTGCTTCATCTTTCACCAATTTCCATGGTTCCATGTCAGCAAGATATTTGTTCCCTAGTCGCGCCAAATTCATTGCTTCCGCTTGTGCTTCGCGAAGTTTATAATCGTATACCAATTTTGAAATACGAGCTGGAATCGCTTCCATTTCGGTAAGAACGTTTTGATCTACCTCTTGCAAGGCTCCTTGTGTTGGAACTTTACCGTCGTAATATTTGTTCGTTAAGACCAAAGCACGATTCACAAAGTTGCCAAGGATGTCTGCCAGTTCACTGTTTACGCGTGTTTGATATTCTTTCCAAGTGAAATCACTGTCTTTTGATTCGGGTGCGATAGCCGTTAAAACGTATTTTAACTCATCCATTTTATCGGGATAATCCGCGATGTACTCGTGCAACCAAACGGCCCAGTTTCGGGAAGTAGAGAACTTGTCCCCTTCGAGATTTAAAAATTCATACGCAGGAACATTGTCTGGAAGAATGAAGTCACCGTGAGCTTTCAATAAAATTGGGAAAATAATTGCGTGAAAAACGATGTTGTCTTTTCCTATAAAATGTACCAGCTTTCGATCCCCTTTCCAGTAGTCTTCCCAGTTCTTATTATTGTCGATTGCCCATTGTTTGGTAGCTGAAATATATCCAATCGGTGCGTCGAGCCACACGTATAAAACTTTACCGTCTCCTCCCTCAACAGGAACTTTAACACCCCAATCCAGGTCACGCGTCATTGCTCGTGGTCGCAAACCATTATCTATCCAAGACATGCACTGACCGATGACTTGGTTTCGCCATTTCTTCGGATCGTGTTGCTGAATGCTGTCTAGTTTTCCTTCCTTAATCCATTCTTTCAACCATTCTTCATGACGTTCCATGGGTAAGTACCAATGCGAAGTCTCCTTCATGATTGGGGCATTTCCACTTAGCGTTGATTTAGGATTGATAAGATCGTTTGGACTTAAGGCAGAACCACATTTCTCGCACTGATCCCCATACGCATTCTCGCTATTGCAGTTAGGGCAAGTCCCTGTAATGTAGCGGTCTGCCAAGAATTGATTGAATTGTTCATCGTAATACTGCTCGCTCGTTTCTTTTGTAAACTGATCTTTTGAATCAAGTACTTTGAAGAATTCTTGCGCAGTTTCATGGTGCAAGGGAGTCGAAGTGCGATGAAAAATATCAAATGAGATGTCAAAATCTTTGAATGCCTGACTGATCACCGCGTTATAGCGATCAACAATAGTTTGAGGAGAAACACCCTCCTTTTTAGCACGCAGAGTAATAGCAGCTCCGTTTTCATCACTTCCGCAAATAAATGCGACATCGTGATGATTCATTCTTAAAAACCTCACGAAAATATCAGATGGAAGGTAAACGCCAGCAACGTGCCCTAAATGGAGAGGTCCGTTGGCGTATGGAAGAGCTGCAGTAACTGTAAATTTTTGTTTTGACATCCTGAAATGATAGAATTTTAGGACGCAAAGGTATGAAAAAGCACAACTTTATTTGTCGAGAAAATATTTCGATTCGAGAATTGGCTTTCTTAGCTCAAGAACAATTCTTTTTCAACGAATTTAATATCGAAAGTTTCGAGTTCTTCTAGAATGGGTTCATAAAGATGTTTCTTCACTGGAAGTGTCACGCCTTTATCTGTGATCGTGTTGTTGAGAATCAATTTGGCGCAAATTCCAACAGGAAGTCCAACGGTATTCGACATGGAAGTATATACCTGATCCTCACCTATATTTACCATGTGTGAAATGATCTTATGTTTCTCATCCCCAAGCTCATATTCAAACTCATGCACCATAACAATCATGTCTTTATCGACCTCTTTGAGAGATAATTTATCCACGAGAATTTTTTGTAAAACTTGCGCAGGCGTAGCTTTTTCCAGACCCACAATTGGTTCATCTTTAAAAAGACCGAGCCATTCAAATTTGTCGTACAAATGTTTACGTTCCTCACGAATGAATTCACGAAACTTATCTTCTACTTTTTTGTTGGCGTCGTATGGAAGAAAAGCATTCAAAAAACGGCGAGGTGTCATTGTTTCTGTTCCAACCATCGCATAGGTGTCATCGGTCATTCCCAATTCGATGAAAACATTCCAAGACTCACAGTAGCCTGGTCGGCGAAGTGTTCCTCTGAATATGGTAGGGATGTCTTGCAGTTCGTATGTTTCTCTGTAAGAAAGTGAATCGCGATTGGCATATCCAACGAAATCTCCATAGTTTTCAACTGAAATATAATCGAGGCGTCCAAAAAGTCGGTTGTATGGAATGTATTTGTATTCTCCGTTACGGATAAAAGAAGCTGCGCCTCCTTGACCTGCTAGAACCACATTTCTTGGATTCCATGTAAACTTATAATTCCATGGATTGTCGTCACTTTCGGGTGCAATTAAACCTCCAGTGAATGATTTAAAGCTTTTGAATTTCCCGCCGCGACCTTTCACTTGATTTATGATTTTCATCGCACTCATGTGATCAATTCCTGGGTCAACGCCAATCTCATTCATGATGATAATTCCCGCTTCCTTAGCCCGATCATTCAAAGCAGCCATTTCTGGTGAGATATAACTTGGTGTAATGAGGTTTTTTTTAAGGTCGATACAATCTTCAGCAACTTCCATATGAAATCTCGCTGGTAACATCGAAATGACCAAATCGGCTTTTTCAATTTCGGGTTTGCGTTCCGTGCGATCAAGAGCGTTAAACGAGAGCGCTACGCCATTTGGATTGCCGTTGATTTTACTTTTCACCAAGTCGAGACTTTGATCTACAACTCTTATTGTCCATCCTTGCGACGCTGAATTGTTCAACAAGTATCGTATTAAAGAAGAGGAGGACAATCCCGCTCCTAAAACTAGTATAGTGCTCATATTATTTATTGCGTTCAATCAAATGTACGTATCGAAAAAGCCGTTTCAAAGTGTGAAATAAGAAAACTTTATCCACATTAACTGTTAAAAATTAAATGCTAACGGCTAGTAAAATCTCAAAAGTTCTTTAAAACCACCAAATTGAAAGAATTTAACTTCTATTCCTGAATCGATTCCGTGACGTAAAATTTGTATATTGTTTCAATTAAAAACAAAACCACTATGCTACTCGAAAACATCAGTCAATATTTGTTGGATTTTACAGGAAAGATTGAATCTAAAGGATTTGTATCGGCGGAGTCTGCTGCGAAAATAAGAAAATACATTCGATCCGAAGAAAGTCCCGTTCGATGGGAATTATTCTTAATCCTTGGAGGATTGCTCGGCGCGATTTCTATTTCTGCCGGCGTTTTTGCCATTATTTCGCACAATTGGTATGATTATCCGAAACACTTAAAAGGAGTTTTTAGTATCGTTCCAGCACTTGTAGGAATCTTCTTTTACTATCGAATGCTCTTCTTTCACAAGGATTCCAAAGTATGGGTAGAGGCGAGCTCCTTATTTTTGATGCTCATGATTGGGGCTTCCATTTCCTTGGTTGCTCAAACGTATCAAATGGATGGTGACTTTTATAAATTCATTAAAGTTTGGCTCTTTCTTACGATTCCACTTTTCTATTTAGCACGCGCTTCTGGAATTGCTTTTTTCTATTTGTTATTTGCACTTTTACTTTTTAGTGATTTTTCACGAGAAGTCATTGGTTACAGAGCTGTAGAGGCTGCGGACGAAGTAAACTATTGGTTTTGGTTCTTCTTTATTGCTTTTTTGCCACACTTATATTTATCATTCAACACAAAATCAAAAATTCAAGGAGTTCGAGCAACTTACCTCGTGTTACTTACCTATTTCGTGTTAGGTTTGGCACTTGTATTCTCGGTTGACAGTAACTACATTTTGTGGGCTTTGGTCTATCAAGTTGGGGTCTACCTTCTTTCGAAACGTTACATGAGCGGAAGTTTTTGGTTCTTCCATCGGCCTTTGGAATGGCTCACCGCAATTGGGGTTTGTATCACGCTTTTGGGCTTGTCCAATGAAACCGTATTCAGTTTTGCTTTCGCCTTTGATTCGTTCTTCAATGCAGAGTATTGGGAAGCAGGTGAGTGGTACTACTTCATTTTACTCTTGGTCGTTGGCGCTGGAGTGTATTTTAATTACTTCAAATTCAAGGAAAAGTTTGGTGAGGTTAACTTATTAATCGTTTTTGCGCCATTATTCATAATATTTATGATCGTCATCGATGAATACACGACCTCTTGGTGGTGGATCACCTTGCCGATGAATCTTTACATTCTATTTATTGGTATCGTAACAATGGTGAACGGTAGTGAGGAAGGCAAGTTTCTGAAAATGTTGGGTGGACTGCTACTCATTGCGATCTTGATCTACATTCGATATTTCGATAACGATTTGAGCTTCATTAGTAAAGGATTATTGTTTATTATTTTCGGTGGAATGTTCTTCCTAATCAACATGTTTGTTAAGGAGAAAGTGGAACAAATCGAACGCCACAAACGTCGACTTGATGAGGAATAAAAAAATCATTTTTGCGCTATTTGCACTTCTGATAATTGCTGTGCCAGTTTATATGGCAATAGCTTCAGAAAGTGTGCTAACAGAAGGGAATTTCCATAAATTTCGCTTGCAGGGTCGTGATCCGTTTGATCCATTTAAGGGAAAATACTTGCGATTGAATTACCCGAATCTAGAAGTCCCCTCCAATGATTCATTCAAAAGAGGAGAGGATATTTATGTGACAATTGGCAAAGATGCAGAAGGATATTCCTTCTTTGAGGCTGGTCACAAAAAAGCTCCGAAAAAGGGGGATTATCTCAAGACGAAAGTGATAGACTCCTACAAAAGTAATAGAAGTCCTAGAATGGTGATTGAATTAGTGGAAGGCGTTGAGGTTGAGAATGAAGAGCTTCCAGCGAAGCATACAGTTCTAATTAAAATCCCTGATCACATGACGAAATACTTCATCAATGAAGACTATGCCTTGAAGGGTGAAACGATTATGCTTCGTGAACGAAATAAGATTTTTGTTGGAATTCGTATCAAAGACGGAGAATGTCGAATTCAGGATATTTATGTTCGCGGAAAACCGTTGATGGAGTTCTTGGAGAACTGATCTTGGAACCCTCTTTTTTGGAAGTGATCATTTTTCAATCGAAAATTTTACTTTTGCACATACAAAAAAGCACGTTAATTCATGGGAAGAGCATTTGAATACCGAAGAGCAGCGAAAGAAAAGCGATGGGACAAAATGTCCAAATTGTTTCCAAAGTTGGGGAAAGCAATTACAATGGCAGCGAAGGAAGGCGGTTCAGATCCAGATATGAATTCGGCTTTACGCACGGCGATCAAGAATGCGAAAGCGCAAAACATGCCGAAAGATAACATCGAGGCGGCGATCAAACGTGCAACAGCTAAAGACGCAGAGGCGTATTCAGAAATTCTTTACGAAGGCAAAGGACCGCACGGTGTTTTGGTAATTGTAGAGTGCGCTACGGACAATCCGACAAGAACAGTTGCCAACGTAAAATCGTACTTTAATAAAGCAGGAGGAAGTGTCGTTCCAAACGGTTCCTTTGAAATTATGTTCAACCGTAAAGCCGTATTTGAATTCGCGAAAACGGATGAAATGGATTTAGAAATGATGGAACTCGACCTAATTGACGCAGGTTTGGAAGAAATTGAAGAACAAGAAGGACAAGTTTCTGTTTATGGAGACTACACGGCTTTCGGGTCGCTGTCAGATGCTTTGGAAGGTCTCGAAATAGACGTAGAGAAATCCAATCTGGAACGTATCGCAATGGCACCAGTTGAATTTACGGAAGAGCAGCTTGTTGATATTGAAAAAATGTTGGACAAAATTGAAGACGATGACGATATCCAGCAGGTCTTCACCAACATCGCTTAATCCAAACCAAATGATAAAATTATTTATTGTTTTTGCAGTTTTGGTAACGTTTCAAGGAAACGCACAATTGGATCCCTTACGATCTCCGATGCTGCAAGAACTGCCAGATTCACTGCACAAACGCGACTTAGTAGAATTAGCAATTCTTTTTGGGACAGATAAGCAACCGTCGATGCATAATTTTATCGAATTGTACGATAGAAACTTAACACCGTTGCAAGACTCTGTGCATCGAATCCTCGAAATTGGAGTTTTCAACGGAGCATCGCATAAAATGTGGAAATGCTTTTTCGATAGTGCGGAAGTTTATGGAATTGATATTCGTCCAAAACCTTGGGTAGAACAATTGGGCATTCACACCTATTTGGCGGATCAAGCCAACCGCGAAGATTTGCAGCGATTTGTAGATTCATCCGGTGGGAACTTTGATGTTATTGTTGATGATGGAGGGCATTATATGGATCACCAACAAGTTTCTCTTGGCTTTCTTTTCCAACATTTAGCACCGGGAGGATTTTTCATTATAGAGGATGTGCATACTTCAATACCAAAATATTACGATGGCTTTGGTCGGGACTCTACGCTTAGCAATACTACTTTAAATGTCTTCCTTGAATACTTGATGACAGAGTCTATTGAAAGTGAATATCTTACCGACGAAGAGGAGAAGTATCTAGAAAAGAATATCGATTACATAGAAATCTACAAGCGAAAAAACAGTATGCACAGCACTGCAGTTCTTATTCGCAAGAAAAAGAAAAGCTAACTTTGCCCTTTGATAATCGTCTTTTAGACAATAAAAAACACAATTTTTAGTTCTTCTGAAAGAAGAATGAAATTTACGAATGAAAACGAAGGTTAAAATAGGGGTAATTCTTGGGCTGCTCATAACGCTGCTTGCTGCTTGTTCTACTGAAAAGAATACGTGGATCAATAGGAATTATCACAGCATCACTGCCCATTACAACGGATATTACAACGCGAACGAATTAATAGATCAAGGCATTACAACGTATCGTGATTCTCGTGTCGAGAATTACTACGAGCTTCTCCCAATCGACCCAGTGCCGGATGAAAAGGAAGTGCCAGGAATGTACCCCGCGATTGATACGGCAATAGTGAAGTGCAAAAAAGTGATTCGAAATCACAGTATGCCGAGCAACGATCGTCCAGCGAAAAAGAAAGAAGAACATAACCGTTGGATAGATGAGAATTGGACAACAATAGGAATTGCGAATTATTACAGAAGAGATTATGATGGCGCAATGAAAAGTTTCAAGTTCGTGCGTCGTTTTTATTCGAACGATCCATCTCTGTATGTCGGAGAGTTATGGATGGCCAAAACCAACATTGCGACTGGAAATCTCACGGATGCAAAATTCAATTTAGACAATCTAGACAAGGCAATCGCAGCTGAAAAACAACGTAAACAAGAAAAGCCTGAAAAGAAATCGAAGTTCGCAAAGAAGAAGGATAAAGATGAAACTGAGATTGCCAAAGTTCCTAAGGAAATTCGCTTTGATCTTGAAAAAACAAAAGCACAATTAGCGCTCGTGAAGGACGAAAAAGAAGAAGCAATTGCGTACTTGGAAGAAGCAATCAAGCAGGCTCGTTTCAAAGATGACAAGGCTAGAGTCCACTTTATTCTCGGTCAGTTGTACGCCGAAAAAGGAGCGAACGAAGAGGCAAAAAAACACTTTTCAGAGGTCGTGAAAGGTCGCGCAAAATTTGAAATGTCCTTCAATGCACTTTTGAAAAGGGCGTTCTTAGCAACAGGTGATAAGGTCAAAAAAGAGCTTCGTAAAATGATCAAAGACCCGAAAAACTCCGAGTTTAAGGATCAGATCTATTATGCGCTCGCTGAGGTTGCCTTTAAAGAAGGGAACAATGATGAGGCGATTAATTATTTACACCAATCGGCCTTCTATTCAACGACAAATACACGCCAGAAAGGAATGGCATACGAGCGCCTTGGGGATTTTAATTTCGACAAAAGAAATTATGTTAGCGCCCAAAAATATTATGACTCATGCGCTCAGGTAATCAACGAGCAGTATCCAAACTACGAGGGAATCATTGGGAAATCTCAAAATTTGGCGAAACTTGTTGTTGCGGTTGAAACAGCAAATAGAGAAGATAGTTTGCAGCGAATTGCTATGATGGATGAAAGTTCTAGAGAAGATTTCATCAAGAAAGTCATCAAACAAAAGAAAGAGGCAGAAGAAGAACGAAAACGTCGTGAAGCGGAGAGACTGCGCGAATTGCAGGATAATGAAAATTTGTTTGTTGATCAAGGCTCTGGCTCCAAATGGTACTGGAACAATGCGAAATCGAAGTTAGAAGGTAAGGAAGAGTTCCGAAGGTTGTGGGGACAGCGAGAGAATGAGGACAACTGGAGACGATCTCAGAAAATCCCGGAAGCCAACTTTAACGCCGAAAACCCTGAGGATGAAAATGTTGTTGACACCAGTGCGATTGTAGAAGATACGCTTACGGTGGCGCACCTTATGACTTTTATCCCTTTGACCGATTCAATGATGGAGGCTTCGAATAAGCGTTTGATGAAGGCATTGTTTAACTCCGGGCGCATTTACAACGAGCAACTGAAAGAACCAGAATTCGCAAACGTTCAGTTCAAAGCGGCTGTAGATAAAAACCTACAATCAGATCCGCATGATTTGTTAAGTGCATATCAACTTTATAAGTTAGCAGAAGGAAAGGACGCTGTATTGGCCAATGAATACAAACAATATATTTTGAATTCCTATCCCAATAGTGATTATGCAAACTACATCCGAAATCCAGACTTTTTCATTCTCCAAAAAGAGAGAGAAGCACTGGCCGAGAAAGAATACGTTCGCGTTTTAGATCGTTACGAGAGAAGATTGTTTTACCCTGTGATTACCAAGGCAGATCAAGTTATAGAGGAGGAAAAAGACAACATTTACCGTTCGAAATACATGTTGATGAAAGCGATGTGTTTGGGTGAGTTAGAAAAAGACAAGACAAAACTTTTACCTGTTTTGAGAATGCTCGTGGAAGAATATCCTGAAACTCCAGAAGCAACACGCGGTAGAGAAATGATTGATATTATCGAGAATGGTTATTCCGAAAACATTGTTGTAGATTTTTCAAGTGGTTCACCGTTTGAATTCAAAGAACGAACGAAGATGCGTGTGATTATTTTCCTTCCAGAAGGTATTCCGACGAACACAGCAGTGAACCGTGTATCAAATTTCAATAAAGAGTTTTTTGGATTAATGCCTTTGAAATTGGATTCAAAATTGTTTGGACTGAATCAGAGCGTACTCATTGTGGAGGAATTCGAGGATGAAATTAAGGCATCGTCTTACATCACAGCATATACCAACACCCAAAAGCATTTACAGAACTTGAATGAAGCGAAAATTTATATGATCTCTAGAGATAATATGAAGGTTTTGTTTAAAAATCTCGACCTTGCAGAATTCGAGAAATTCTATCAAGAATACTATTAGACTATGAAAAAGCGCGCAACAACTTCCACAGAAAGTCCAGATCGATTGAATGTAATCGTTGAAGGCTCAAAAGTAATCGGAGATATGATTACAGATTCAAACCTTCGGATTGATGGAGAAGTTCAAGGGAATGTATCAGCAGCTTCCAAAGTAGTCGTGGGTAAAAGTGGATTAATCAAAGGAAATCTTACCTGTGGCTCAGCTGATATTGAAGGTAAAATCGAAGGTGTCATCAAGGTAGAGGAATTGCTTTCACTGCGCGAAACGGCAAAAATCGAAGGAGAGATCACAACAAGTAAACTTCAAATAGAAGAAGGCGCAATATTCTCTGGGAATTGTATAATGAGTAATCATAAAGGAAATACGGAAAAACCAGCTATCCTAAAGTCTGAGCAAGATAACGTTGTTTATTAATGTCTGAGCAAGAAGATAAAGAGCAAAGAAAAAGGGGACGCCTACTCCAACTTTCAGGAATTGGCATTCAAATGGCAGGGACAATTTTTCTAGGCGCGTATCTTGGTCGTTGGCTCGATGAAAAATATCCTTCGGATAAAAAATGGTTCACTATAGGACTTACCATTTTAGCGGTTATCCTCTCGATGTATAGTATTCTGAAAAAGGTGAATGAGTTGAATCGACAAGACGATGAAGATAATAAGTAAGTATATCCTCATTCTTTTTGCTGTTATATTCGTTGCCTTTGGGTGTCATTACTTTGTGCTTAACTCCGTAGATAAGAATGCTGTAGACTCACTTTTTCTTACGTACGGATTCAATTTAGGAGTCACATTGCTGATTCTTGTTGGATTTAATATCATCCTTAGAAAGAAGAGCAAACAAATCGGATCGGTATTTTTAATCTCTAGTTTGATTAAGTTTTTACTGTTTTTCTCAGTTATTACGCCCTTTTTAAAAACGACTGGGTCGGTGAAGTCTTCCGCATTTGCTGCATTTTTCATCCCGTATGCCATTTGTTTGGTTGTTGAAGTTCTAGTTACTATCAAACTTCTAAAGCAACTAGATACTGACTCCTAGTGAATTATAAATCTTTTCAACGAGATTTAAAGAAATACCAACATTCTTTTTCCTATTCTAATTTTATATGTACTTTTGCCGCGGATTTAGA